>SXGU01551806.1_pt1 | contig 121335 bp, 98 predicted proteins | sample 3174531 | NCBI WGS metagenome assembly SXGU01 (sample SAMN11356863, study PRJNA531348) | freshwater metagenome | isolation source: freshwater sample F1-140 | place: China: Fuxian Lake, Yuxi | collected 2017-12-25
CGTCGGCGTCGTTGCAGTCGTCGCCGCCGGTGGGGGCGACGGGGCCGTCCCAGCCGCCGGCGTCGAGCGTGCAGGCGACGAAGCCGTCGCTGTCGAGGTCGGACTCGTCGAACGGGAGCGCGCCGCAGGTGTTCGCGAGGCCGTCACAGAGCTCAGGCGCGTCGGGGAAGACGGTGGCGTCGGCGTCGTTGCAGTCGTCGCCGCCGGTGGGGGCGACGGGGCCGTCCCAGCCGCCGGCGTCGAGCGTGCAGGCGACGAAGCCGTCGGCATCCATGTCGCGCTCGGTGTCCTGGAGCAGGACGCAGTCGGCGGGGAGGCCGTCGCAGACGAGGTCCATGACGGCGAGCGGGCCCATGTCGGGATCAGCGTCGTCGCAGTCCGCGTCGGCCACGACGGTGGGGTCGCCACGCCAGCCGGCCGCGTCGAAGGTGCAGGTCACGGCGCCGTCGACGTCGCCGTCGGTTTCTTCGGCGGGCAACGTGGCGTCGCAGTCGTCATCCGCGCCGTTGCAGAGCTCGCTGGCGCCAGGGTGCACGGTGGGGTCCGCGTCGTCGCAGTCGCCTCCGTTGGGGACGACGTTCGCCGGCGGGTCACAGCCGAAGAACTCCTCGTCGCCAAACGTGTCGCCGTCTCCGTCGACGAAGCCGCTGACCGGGGTGCAGGGGGTGCCGGTGTCGATGGCCGTGTCGCTCGTGTCCCCCGTGTCGGCGGGGCCCGTGTCGGGTCCGCCCGAGTGTCCCATGTCGCCGCCCGTGTCTGGCGCGGGGCCGCCGCCCCAAGGCGCGCCGTCGGTCTGGAAACCGGGCGACGCGGCCCAGATCGACACGGATTGGTGGTCGACGAGGGGGCCGCCGCCGGCGGGCGAGCGGACGAGGCTGGCGGCGGGCGCGTCGAGCGGGTCGTAGGTGAGCGAGCCACCATCCGGCAGCAGGCTCAGCGTGTCCACGGCAGGGTTGAGCGGTCGGGCTGACGAGGCGAGCAGCACATTTACGCGCGGTCCCGGGTCGTCCGCGCACCACGCGGGCCCGCCGTTGCCGAGGTCCGGTGTGCCACCTGCGTAGATCAGGATCACGTGGCCGGCCGGGAGGACGCCAGGGTCGAAGCTATGCCAGATGCCTAGGGAGTCTTCGAGGGTCCAGCCGCCCAAATTCACGGCGCCGGGCTTCAGGTTGCGGACCTCGACGAAGCCGTCGGAGTCGTCCACGACGCCGTCGCAATTCGCGTCGAGGCCGGTGGTACCGGGGTCGGCGTGCACCTCCTCCACGACGGGAGCCGCAAGGGCCGCGGGCGCAGCCCACGCGGCGATCCAGGGGAGGGTCGGGACCATGGTTCGGGCTAACCTGGGTCGGTCGCAAACACGGGAGCGGGCCTGGGACCGATTGCTGCGATTGGCGACGTCCACGCCCAATTCAATCCTTCGGAAGGCCAAGCGTTGGCCGACGCGGGGTACGGGGGCGTCGCGTTCGTTGGCGACCTGCCGGGGCGTTGGCACCAACGTCTGCACGAGACCGCTGCGGCCATGGCCACGGTTCCCCTGCCGGCGGCCATCGTGTTGGGCAACCACGATGGGCCGACGGCTGCGGAGGTGCTCGCCGAGGCGTTGTGCGTCGATTGGTTGGACGCCGCGCGCCTGGAGCGAGCGCGCTCCGAGCTCATCGCGAGCTTGGGTCCGATCCGTGAGCTGGCCTGGTCGTGGACGACCCTTGGGGACGTCGTCGTCTTGGGCGCCCGACCTCACGCGATGGGGCGTCGGCTCAGCTTTCCTCGGTGGTTGGCCACTCGCGGTATCGTCACGGAGGACCACGCCGTCGACGCCCTGGTGGAGGCGGGCCGCGCCGCGCCCGCGGGGCCGCTCCTGGTGCTCGCCCACAACGGGCCGTCGGGTTTGGGCGACGACGGCCGTGCGCCGTGGTCCTTGCCCTGGGGCGGCGATCTCGGCGACCGCGACCTTCGCCGCGCCCTGACCGCACTCCGCGGTCTGCGTCCCGGGCCCATCGCCGTGGTCGCGGGACATGTCCACCGGCGCGTAGGCGACGGCCGCCGCTGGTTGGCGGAGTTCGATGGGCTGCTCGCCGTCAACGTCGCACGATTCCCTCGCCACGAGCAAAGGGGCGATGGCGTGGTGGCGCACCATGTGGCGCTCGAAGTCGCGGACGGCCGATGGGTGGCGGAGGCGCGGCAAGTCCCCCTCAACGCGGGCCGGGGCCGATCCGACGGGTAAGGCGGGGGCAGTCATGGGGTCGGTCTGGGCGTTGGTTTCCACTGCGCTGGCCTGGGACGTGGCGCGCACCGAAGCGGGCGACACGATCCGGTGGGTCGAGGCCCCCGTCGAGTGGCAATTGGCCGTCTCGGGAGCGCCCGCCGAATTGGACGTCGGGGGCGCAGCGGTCGCGGCGACGGCGGCCTGGCAAGGCGTCCCCGGAGCGGAATTGGCGTTTTTCCAAGCGCCCGACATCGACCTTGGCGGGCCCGCCACGGGCACGGTTTGGTGGGACGCGGAGCGGACCTCCATTCCCGACGATCAGGTGGCCTACGCGACGATCTGGTCGACGGACGGGGCGATCTTCGCGTTCGATGTTGCGGTGGACCCGACGGTCGAATGGGCGACCGACGGCCATTCGGACCGCTACGATCTCCAGGCCGTCCTCACCCATGAAGTCGGGCACGTGCTCGGCTTTCTGCACAGCGACGTCGAGGGCGCGGTGATGATGCCTGGCAAGGCGAGGGGGGACCTCGACGGACGCGTGCTCGCCGAGGACGACGAGGCCGCAGCCGTCACTGTTTACCCGGACCTGCCTGCGCTGTTGCCCGAAGGTTGCTCGTCCGGCGCGCTGCCCTTCGCATGTGTGCTCGGCCTGTTGCGTCGGAGGACGTCGTGAGCGCGGATTTCGTCGACTTTGCGGCGTTGGCCGACGCCAGCGTGTCCGTCGTCCGCGGCGTGGTCTGGTCGGTCCACGTCGAGGTGTGGGGGCGCTCCCTGCGTTCGACCTACGAGGTGGCCGTCGAAGAGTGTTGGGTGGGAACGTGTAGCGAACTCGTGACGGTGGTCGTGCCGGGTGGGTCCCGGGGGGACCTCGTCGCTCGGTCCAGCGGCTGGCCGGTGTGGGAAGAGGGGTCCGATGTCGTCGTGTTTGTGCCCACGTCCGGGACCGTGAGGCGGGGGGGCGCCTACACGGTCCTGGACGGCGGGCGGTTGTTCGGCGGAACCGAGGACGTCGGCCTCGTCGACCTCGAGGGCGCTCTGATGTCGCGTTGACTTCGGTCCGGGGCGCCGCGGACGGGCCGCGCTTCCTTCCCGCGGCCCGCGTGCGGCGCCCCGAACTTCGCCATGCAGGGGGTCGACCTGCGTTAGTCGCCGCCCGAACTTTGGGGGCGGGATGATTGCGCAAGTGGTGCGGGCTTGGCGGGAGGGCGCCTCGCTCTGCTTGGCCACCGCCGCCGTGGGCCTGCCGATCACGATCGTCTACAACGTGCTGTTCCAGGCGGGTGTGGAGCTGAGCATCAAAGCGTCGCGCGAGCCTGACTGGATGGCGCAGACGACGTCGAATTCGCTGTTCGAGGGCTTCCGCGCCCTGTGCGCCTTGCTGTTCGTCTACGCCGCCTTTCAGTTGTTCAAGCCCTCGCGGAAGAGGTCGAGCTGGGTCCCGGTCCTGTTCCTCCTTCCCAGCCTGTTTCTCGCGTTGGCCTTCTGGTTCCTCGCTGCGCGAACGGGTCAGGTCGCCACGGCGCCCGCAGAGCAGCTCTTCTTCACGATGGCCTGGAGCCTGCTGGTGCAGTCCTTTGCCGGCGCGGTCTGGATCGTTGGCATCGTGATCGCGGCCGATGCGTCCAGGCGCGGCGTCTCCGTCCATGAAGCGTGGCGCGCGATGGTTGCGCGGACCGCCGGGGTGGTCGAAGTGGTCGGCACGAAGGCTCAGGCCGTCAGCATCGGCCTTCAGCTCCTCGTTCCCGGTCTGTACACGGCCGTGATCTTCGCCTTTGCCGAGTTCATCGCGATTTTGGATCCGTCCGTCGAACGCCCGCTCGCGCAATCCCGTGAGCTGACCAAGGTCGCGCGCCACACCTTGTTCCGCTTGGTCCTCAGCTACTTCATCCTCATGGCGCTCGGTTCGCTCGGCGTCTGCATGGTGCTCGAGTCTGGCAAGGTGTGGATGTCGAGCATCTTCGACCCGGCGACGCCTCGCGTCGAGACTCGCTACGCCATCACGCTGGTCAACGGCCTGACGCAGTGGTGGTTCGTCATGGCCAACCTGGCCTTGTACCGCAAGCGCATCGCTGTCATCGAGGCTTCCAAGGGGTGACGGTCCCCGGGGTCCTCACCGCCGCGCATCGCTTCGCAGATCGGCACTGGTCGGGACTCGTCGGAGAGGCGCTCGCCGTGGCCGTGCTCGACGAGGCCCGGTCGCGCCCGGGCACGTCGCTCGTCGTCGTGGACGGGGCGGACCGGGCCGATCGCCTTGCCCGTGCGTTGAAGTGGCTGGCGCGGTCCGACGAGGTCGTGGGGCGCTGGGCCGACGACGAGACGCGGCCGTACGACGGCTTTTCGCCCGACGGGTCCGCGGCGCGTGCGCGGTTGGCGGCGTTGGCGCGGCACGACGCAGGCAAGTGGGCCCTGTGGGTCGCGACCCCCCGGAGCCTCCTGCAGCGTGTTCCGGACCGGGACGCCCGGGCGGCGGGGTCGCGCTTCCTTGCCGCGGGCGACGAATTGGAGCGGGACGTCTGGCTGCGCGCCCAGTCGGATGCCGGGTGGACGGTGACGACGCGGTGCGACGCCCCGGGCCGGGTGGCCGTACGCGGCGACGTGATCGACGTCTGGCCGGAGGGTGCCGCGGGCCCCGTCCGCATCGACTTGTTCGACGACGTGGTGGAGTCGCTTCATCGCGTCGACCCCCGCACGGGCAAAGTCGTCGCCCGCGTCCGGCGGGTGTCCATCGGACCGGCGCGCGAGGAGCGATTCGACAAGGAGGCGCTCGCCCGCTTCGACCGGGTGACGGCCGCCGAGGTCGCGTCCCAGGCGCGCGGCGTGCAGCTCCGTCGGCGCTGGCTGGACGACCTCAACTCTGGCATTCGCCCAAGTGGTCTGGAGGAGTTGCTCCCGGCCTTCGTCGAGGTCGTCGACGTCCTCGACGCGTTGGCGGGGGCGGCCGTGCGCGTCGTCCTTCCGGCCGAGGTCGATGCGGCGCTATTCGACTTTGGCGCCGACGTTCAGCGCCGCTTCCTCGACCTGGACCCCGAGGAGCGCCCCCTCGTCCCTCCGTCGAGCCGCTATGCGGTGTCGCGCGACGTCGTACGGCGCCTCGCCGACTGCGCGCAGGTGCTCGCCGTGTCGGCCGAAGGGGCTCACGTCGACTTCGGAACTGTGGCGCCGGAATCCGTCGTTGGCCGCGGTCGCGATTTCGTTGCCCTCGCAGCTGCCGTTCGCGGGTGGGTGGACGACGACCATGCCGTCGTCCTCGCGGTCGACGACGCATCGGCCGGCGATCGTCTAGCGACGCTCTTCGAGGGCCACGAGATCACCGTGAGGCCGGCGACGTCGATCGAAACGGCGCCGCGGGCCGCCGTGAGCTGGACGTTCGGCGACGTGGCTTCGGGCTTTCTTTGCGGACGCTCGGGGCTGGCCGTGTTGCCGATGGGACGCTGGCTGGGTTCTCGGCCGGCTCGCCAACGGTCGACGAAGGCGTTGGATGATGTCGTTGGCGAACCTGGGCAATTCGCCGACGGCGACCGCGTCGTCCACCGCGTCCACGGCATCGGGTCCTGGGCCGGCCTGATGCGGCTCGACGTGGGCAGCTTTGCCCAGGACTTCGGCCGCGTGATCTACAGGGGCGGCGAGATCCTGTTTCTGCCGGTCCATGCGCTCGACCAGGTCGCGCGATGGGCGGGTGTCGGTGAGGGGGCAGAGGTCGAGCTGGACAAGCTCGGGGGCGCGACCTGGGCGGTGCGGCGGGGCAAGGTCCGAGACGCGCTGCTCGGCTACGCCGACGAGCTGATCCGGCGCCAAGCGGCGCGCCAGTTGGCGACACGGGAACCCAGGCCGGCGCCCGGACCCCTGCTGCGGGCCTTCGAGGCGAGCTTTCCCTACGTCGAGACCCCAGATCAGTTGACGGCGATCGAGGCCGTCCTCGACGATCTTTCGTCGGCCGTCCCCATGGACCGGCTCGTGTGTGGCGACGTGGGGTTCGGCAAGACCGAAGTCGCCATGCGCGCCGTCGCCCGCGTGGTCGAGTGCGGCGATCAGGCGCTCGTCGTGTGCCCGACGACGGTGCTCGCCCACCAACATGCTCGGACCTTTCGGCAGCGCTTCGAGGGGCTGGGGGTCCGCATCGCGATGTGGTCGCGCTTCGTGTCGCCCGCTGAGGTGCGCGCTACCCGCGACGCGCTCGCCGCGGGCACCGTCGACGTCGTCATCGGAACCCACGCGCTGCTCGGCCGGGAGGTCGCGCCCCGGCGTTTGGGTCTCGTGGTCGTCGACGAAGAGCACCGTTTCGGCGTCAAACAGAAGGAGCGCCTGCGCGCGCTGCGCGTCGGTGTCGACGTGTTGGCGATGTCGGCCACGCCGATCCCTCGGACGATGCAGATGGCGCTCGACGGCGTCCGCGACCTGAGCGTCATCGCCACCGCGCCGAAGGACCGGTTGGCGGTGCGCACGCGGGTCGCACCACTGACGCCGGAGGTCATCCGGGAGGTCGCGGAGACCGAAGTCGCCCGCGGCGGGCAGGTGTTCATCGTCCACAACCGCATCGAGGACTTGCTGCCCTTCGTGCAAGACGTCCGCGAGGCCCTGCCCTCGGTCCGGCTTGGCGTCGCCCACGGGCAGATGGAGGACGACGCGTTGGAGCGCGTCCTGGTCGACGTCGTCGAGGGCCGGGTGGACGTGCTCGTCTGCACGAGCATCATCGAGAGCGGCGTCGATCTGCCCAACGTGAACACCTTGATCGTCGACCGCGCGGACCGGTTTGGGCTGGCCCAGCTTCACCAGCTGCGCGGTCGGGTCGGGCGTGGCGGCCAGCGCGCGATCTGCTTGCTCGGCGTTCCCGATGCGATGACGCCGGACGCCAAGCGCCGCCTTCGGGTGCTGTCGGAGAATTCCGAGCTGGGAGGTGGCTTTCGCATCGCTTGGGCGGACCTCGAATTGCGGGGCGGCGGCAACCTTCTCGGCACGGCGCAGAGCGGCAAGATCGACGAGGTCGGACTCGATACCTGGACGGAACTTCTCGCCGAGACCGTGGCGACGGCGCGGGGTGAGGCCCATCGTCAGACGATCGAGCCGGTCATCGAGGTGCCGGTAGGCGCGTTTGTTCCCGACGCCTTGGTCAAGGACGTCAGCGAGCGGCTGGGCTGGTACCGGCGACTGGCCGCGTGTACGACGGACAGCGGCATCGACGCCTGGTTGGACGACTTCGAACGCCAGGTCGGCGCTCGGCCGGAAGAGGTCGAAGATCTGGCCGGCATGGCGCGGGTCAAGGTGCACGCCCGAGAGCTCGGGATCGAGCGGATCACGATGATGCAGGTGCGGGCCGTGCTCGTGCTGCACCCCGAACCGAAGCGGGACCGGGTGGTCGACGACGCCATCGCCAAGCACCCCAAGCGCTTTGCGCGGACGGGCCGGGGGCTCGAGGTCAGGTGCACCCCGGCGGAAGGCGAACGGCCGCTCCGCTTCCTGCGGTGGGTGGTCGCGCAGCTGGGGGCGACGACGCGTTGACGCCGGTTAGGCGCGCGCCCATGATCGCCATCGCACTGTTCCTGTCCTGTGCGCCCAAAACCGTGTCTGCCGGATCATACGTCCCAGAACCGCCGCCCTTGCCGGCGTGGTCTGGCGACCTCTTGGCCGCGATGGACGCCAAAGCCGACCCGTGTGCGGATTTCCACGCCTACGCGTGTGGTGGGTGGCTCGCGGCGACGCCGTTGCCGGCCGACAAGCCCGTATGGGCCCGGTCCTTTTCGGTGATTCGCGACCGCAACCTGGAGACGCTGCGCGGCATCGTCGAAGAAGCGGCGAACCAGCCGACGGGTCGCGACGAGGACTGGCGGAAGATGGGTCAGACGTACGCGGCGTGTATGGACGAGGCCAAGATCGAGGCCGCGGGCCTGACCCCGCTCGCGGGATCGCTCGCCGCTGTCGAGGCGGTCACGAACGCCAAGTCGTTCATGGCGGCGGCCGGAAAGCTCAGCGAGTCCGGAGTCGGGGCGCTCGTTGGCGCCTACGTCGAGGGCGACCTGAAAGACCCGACGACCAACATCTTGTACCTTGGTCAGGGTGGCCTTTCGCTGCCGGACAAAGACTACTACGCGCCAAAGGACGACACGGGGAAGGCCCTTCTCGCGGAGTTCGAGGCCCACGTGAAGCGCACCTTCGTGCTCGCGGGAAGCCCGGAGCCGGCAGCGGCGCGAGACGCGGCGGCCGTCGTCGCCTTCGAGGGGCAAATTGCGGCGGCGAGCGTGGACCGCGCGATGTTGCGCGACCCGGACAAGGCCTACAACCGACTCGACCGCAAGGGCCTCATCGCGTTGACGCCCAAATTGGATTGGGCCGGCTACCTCGGTGCGATGGGCGCGGGGACCGCGACCGCGATTTCGGTGGACGCACCGACCGCCATCAAAGCGCTCGAAGCCATCGTCACGAAGGCGCCACCACCGACGCTGCGCGCCTACCTGCGCTTCCACGTTCTGAGCCATGCGGCCCCGCACCTCGGCAAGGCCCATTTCGACGAGGATTTCGCCTTCTTTCAGAAGGCCGTCGTCGGCCGTCAGGCTCCGGAGCCTCGGTGGAAGCGTTGCCTGAACCTCGTCAATGCGCACGTCGGCGAAATTGCGGGCCGTTTCTACGTGGAAAAGGCCTTCGCGGGGGAAAGCAAGGCCGTGGCCAGCGCGATGCTTGACGACATCCAGCGCGCCTTCGTCGCCGGCCTCCCGCAGCTGTCGTGGATGGACGACGCCACCCGCAAGGCGGCCGAGGAGAAGGCGGCAAAGATCGCCAAGAAGATTGGCTACCCTGACGCGTGGCGCGATTACTCCGCGCTCGTTGTGGGCGACGCCCACGTGGCCAACGTGCTCGCCGCGAGCGGCTTTGAGCATCGCCGCCACCTCGGCAAGATCGGAAAACCCGTCGACAAGGGCGAGTGGTATATGGCTCCCCAGGTCGTCAACGCCTACTACAACCCGCTGAACAACGAGTTCGCCTACCCGGCAGGCATTCTGCAGGCGCCGTTCTTCGACAAGGGTTTCCCCGCGGCTCGCAACTACGGCGCGATCGGGGCCGTGATGGGCCATGAGTTGTCGCACGGATTCGACGACCAGGGCCGCAAATTCGATGGCGACGGCAAGTTGTCCGAGTGGTGGGCCCCCGAAGTGGCGGCCCGATTCGAAGAGCGCGCGGCCTGCGTGAAGACCCAATTCGACGGCTTCACGATCGAAGACGGCACCCACGTCAAAGGCGACCTGACGCTCGGGGAGAACATCGGCGACCTTGGTGGCGTGCGCCTCGCTTACCGGGCCTTCCAGGGAACGGGCGACTACGCGCAGCCGACGAACATTCCGTCGCTGAATCAGGACCAGTTGTTCTTCGTGTCGTACGCCCAGAACTGGTGTGCGGTGGCGTCGGTCCAGTACCAGAAGATGCAGGTGTCCAGCGATCCGCACAGCCCGGCCAAGTTTCGCGTCAATGGCCCGCTGATGAACCTGCCCGAATTCCACAAGGCGTTTGCGTGCGCGGAAGGCGCGCCCATGCGGCCTGCGAATGCCTGCGAGGTCTGGTAGGCCCTCGGAGGGCCCTTGAGCTTCCGGCGCCGCGACCTGCTCGTGTTCGATTGTCTGGCGGGGGGGGCGTCGGCCTCGTCGTCCTGCTGATCAGCGGCTGGATCGCGGGCGTGTACGAAGTCCCGCAGTCCTACGTGGCGTTCAACGGCGCCGTGAGCGTTCTGTATGGTGCGTTCGGCCTAGCGCTGATCCTGCGTGAACGGCGGCCCCTGTGGGGCGTTTCGGTCCTGGCGGGGGGCAACATGGCCTGGGGCGTCGTCTGCCTTGTGGCCTTCGGGCTGCTCGACGTCGGCTGGATGCCGAAGGCCCACTTGTTCGGCGAGGCCCTGTTCGTCGGTGGGCTTGGCGTCGTGGAATGGCGCTGGCGGCCGGACCTGGCGGACTGAGACGGCTGCGGCCGGCTAGAGCCTGCCGCGGACGGGTTCCGATCCCTCGAAACGATCGAAGTCCATGTCGCCGACGAAGGCCTTGAAGGCATCGGGGCCGAGCAGCTCGCGGACCTGGTTCGCCTGGTCGAGGCGCAGCTGGCGGACGTCGCGCTTGACATCCTCCCAACTCGCGCGGCCGGCGTCAACGTCGGCCAGTCGAGTACCGATGGCGTCGGTCGTGTCGACGACCACGAGTTCGATGTCGGCCAGCAGATCGTCGTCCCAGCGAGCTTTGGCGGCATGGGCGCCCACGCGATCGAGCAGGTCGTTGACGAGGTCCTCGCGCGTCTCGAGCCGAATCTCGGCGCGCGCGTCGTCGTCGGGCACCTTGGGTGCGCGTTCGGCCTTCGCCGATGTAACCTCGGTCATGTGGCTGGCGCGCGCGCGCTCAGCCTTGCGCGTGGCGGCCGTGGCGAGACGCTCTTCGCGCCCCTCCGCCTTGCGGTCATGGGCGCGACGGCGCCCATCCGGAGCCACGGCTGCAGCGGCCTTGGCGGCCTCCGCAACCTGAGCGGACTTCGGCGGCTCCGGAACGGCGATCAAGATGGCCAAACCGGCCAACACCGCCAAGCCTGCGACAGCTCCACCTAGGTAGCGAACCATGCACCCCCCCAGGCGCGAAGGGACGCTATCACGGAATTCGCGAGGTTCGCGGATCCAAAGTGAGGGGTTGGGGCACTGCGTAAAGGCGGTCCCCGTGGCGGCTGCGGACGACGCTCACCCGCGCCCGCGCCGCCGCATCGCCCAGCCGAGCCCGATCAACGCCCACCACGGCGTCACCGACGGCGTGTGTTGGCAATTGCAGCCGCTGTCGTCGGGCGGAGGCTCCACGTCCGTGTCGCCGGTGTCGAGGGGCACCGCGCCCTGGCCTTCGGGGCAACCGGCGTCGTCGACCGGCTCCCCTTCCGGGGTGCCCAGGCAGGCGTCATCGCAGCCCGGGACCCCGTCGTTGTCGCTGTCTTCGTCGGGCACGCCGCAGCCGCAGATTCCGGGCAGGACCTTCGTCGGGTCCGTCGAGCACTGGTCGTTGCAGTCTTTGGTGCCGTCGCTGTCCGTGTCGACGTCGGACAACAGGCACCCGCATTCGCCCGGCTCCGTTTTTTCGCCGTTCGTGGGGCAGTCGTCTTCGCAGTCCAACACGGTGTCGTAGTCGGTGTCGACGTCGGGGACGCCGCAGCCGCAGACGCCCGGATCGGTCTTCGTCCCGTCTTCAGGACAAGGGTCGTTGCTGTCGCCCAGCCCGTCACCGTCGCTGTCCTCTTCGATGCGGACGAGGCGGCCGCTTACGGCCGTGCCGTCGCTGTCCGTGCCCGACACCATCAGCGTCAGGTTGCGGTAGGCCACGCCGGTGACGGTGCCGTCGCCGCCCGTCGACGGCCAGTCGCGTTGTGAAATCAAGTAGCCGTCGACGTAGTGGAACTGGCCCACGGTCCAGCGCGTGAGGCCCGCGTCGTCGGTCGTGAAGCCGCCCACCATGAGGTGGCCTTCGTTGTCGAGCGCGATCGAGGTGGCCTGGTCGGGGCCAACGCCGCCTTCCAGCGTACTCGTCCACAAGATGTCGGCGAGGCCGCCGCTGCCACCGGGGGCGTATTTGGTGACGACCCAGGCGCTGTCGGCGTTGGCCGTGTTGTCGGTGCCCGTGCTTTCCCAACCGGCGACGTAGAGGTTTCCGAGATCGTCAAAAACGGCCGCGGTGGCTGCGTCGAGCAGACCCGCACCGCCAGCGAAGGTGTCCTCCCAAACGAGCGTTCCCAACGCGTCGAAGGTGCGGACGTGCCAGTCGGTGTCCGCGGTGACGCCGGCGTCGGTGTCGCTCGCGCCTCGCGCGCCGACGAGGGCGAACGTGCCGTCGTGCAGGGCCGCGATGTCGTTGGCCACGTCCTGGGCGAAGGGCAGGCCAAGGTGGTCGTAGGTGATGGTCGGCACGAGGTTCACCGCGCCGGTGACTTCGTCGTAGCGGAATCCGAGCCAGCGTCCGACGGCGACGGCATTCCGGTACGACGTGCCCGTCGCGTAGACCTCGAGATCGGTGGTGTCGACGCCCATGGCCGCCTGTTCGGGGCTCTGCAGGCCGTCGGTGTACCGGTGCTCCCACTGGAAGATGCCAGCCGGGTCGTAAGACCGCACGAGCCAGTCCGACGTGCCGTCGCCGTAAGCATAGCCGGCGACGATGATGTCATCGGCCGTCGGGTGCACCGCGACGTCGAGGAAGGCGTCGTCGTGGCCGTCGATGCCAGCGCCGTCGTAGGTCCACGTGGCCGTGTTGAGGCCGGCGACGTCGTAGACGCCGATCCAGCCGTCGTCATCGAGTGCGCCGTCGCCCGTGCCGAGCCAGCCGACCGCAACGACGGCGTCGGTCGCATCGATGGCTACGCCGGTCAATCCCGCGCCATCAGGCCCGGTGACGGACACCGCCCAATCCTCGATCAGGGTGTCGAGATCCGCGGCGAATGACGCGGCGGCCAGCAGGAACATCATCGGGTCTCCTCATCGAGCTCAAGTCGGTTGGAAAGGGCGGAACGGATGCGGCCTGCGGGGTCCCAGCGGCGTCGGACCTCCTGAAAGGTCGCGAGGCGCGGTTCCATACGGCGGTAATCTCGCGGCCGCGTAAATTGGTCTTTCGCGAGGTACACACGGCCGCCCACGTCGATGACGAAGGCGTTGAGCGTGTCGATCAGGTCCTGGGTCTCGGGCCGGATCGGAAGGTCGAGTGCGACCGATGTTCCTGGCCGGGGGAAGCTGAGCAGCCCTTCGCCCTCGGCGCCACAATCCTTGATGACGCAAAGGAAGCTGCTACCGCCTTTGGAGGCGAGCAGCTTGACGTAGGCGTGTACGGCGTCCCGGCCGGCCTCCCTTGGGAGAATCGACTGGTGTTGGGTGAAACCACGGCGCCCGTAAATGCGATTCCAGTTGCGAATGCCGTCGAGTGGGTAGAAAAACGGCTCCGGGTGCACGATGCCCGTCATCTGTCGGGGCAAGTGTTTCCAATAGTAGGCGTGATTGAACGCCGAGACTGTCAGGTCGTTGAGCGCCCAACTGGGGAACAAGAAGGGCACGCCGATGCGCTCGGTGCGAGGGCCGGGCCGGCCTTCGGCGTCCTCCGGGGCCGCCCACCGCCCTTTGATCAGAATGCCACGACCGAGGTTGGCGCCAGTGGCCAGGCAGTCGATCCACCCGACGGTAAACGGCCAGTGAGCCGCGGCGGAATCCAACGCGTCGAGAAAGGCGTCGACCGAGTCGACGCGTTCGGATTCCTGACGAATCCAGCCGCTGCCGACGTCGTCGAGGCGAAGATCAACTTCGAGGATGTGGCCGGTGAGGCCCATGCCGCCAAGCGTCGCCTCGAACAAGTCGGGATGCTCGGTGCGGCTGACCTCCACGACGTCGCCCGACGCGACGCGCATTTTGAGGGCCGAGACGTGCCGTCCGATGGTGCCGGCGACGTGGTGGTTCTTGCCGTGGTCGGCGGCGGCGACGGCGCCGCCAAGCGTCACATACTGGGTCCCCGGCGTGACGGGGACAAAGAAGCCGCGCGGCAGCAGGACCTCTTTGAGACTGCGGAGGCTGATGCCGGCTTCGGCCCTCAGCTGGCCGGTGGCCGGATGGAAGCTCAGGATGCGGTCGGCCAGCGACGTGCCGGCCACGGACTCGACGCCGGGCGGCGGTAGCGCGGCATCGCCGTAGGCGCGGCCGAGGCCCCTCGACAGCACCGCATCGCGCGTGAGCCGTTCGAGGTCTTCGGACCGCCGCTCCACGCCTGGAACGCCAAGGCCTCCCCAACCGGTAAGGTGCGGCTTCACGACGGGCCGCTAACCGCGCGCCGCGGGCATCGGCTCAGCGCAAGCAGCGGAAGCCGGCGTCGGGGACGACGCTGTTCATGCGGGTGCTCAACGTTTCGCCAGTGCTCAGGAGGGCGATGGGCGAACCCGAAGCGTCGCGTCGGAGCTCGGCCATCGGCGCCGTCGCTGTCGCGTCCCAGGTTGTCGGCGCATCCTCCATCGCGGGCAGACGCTCTCCGCGGGACCGGCAATAATCGGCCGCCACCTTCCAAGATACGTTGACGACGAACTGCCCGTCGCGGCCGGTTGGGGGCGTCGCCCCCTGCCAGTCCAGCAGGTAGGACTCCGACGCGCCGGAAGCGACCATCGCTTCGCGATGGAGATCGGCCCGGTCGGTGAGGAAGCGGGCGAACTGGGTGTTCGTCACGAGTCCGGACGCGGCGGCCGGGTGGGGCGCCGGGCTGGCGGCCGGTGCGGGCGTCGGCGGGACGCGGTCCTCGGCGACCCGCGGAACGGGCGGCGCCACGTTGGCCGGCACATCGGCCACGGGGCCGGCGGCGGCCGCCCCCGGTGATGCCAAGGCGACAGGCCCCTGCGGTGCGCCGGCGACCGGCCCTGGAGGTGGGCTGGCGACCGGATCCCGAGCGAAAGCGACGGGCTCGAGAAGGGAGGCGACCGGCTCGGCGACGGGGGCCGACCCGACCCGGGGGCTCACCCAGAGGGTCGCTGCGATGGCCGCGAGCGCGCGGAAGGCGGCGCCGCCAACGCCGATGGTGGCCAGCGCGCCTCGGAGCCACCAATTCGGCGGGCTGCTGCCTCGATTGGCGGTCGGCGCCAGCGGCCGAGTGGCTTGGTCGCGTATGGGGTCCCGTGTGGCCCGAGTGCCGGGCGCAAGGGCGACGTTGCCGTCGAGACGGGCGAGTGCTTCGGCCGCCGACCGGGGCCGGTGCTCGGAGCTGGACGAAGTGAGGTCGCGGACGAGCGAGCGGACGACGTCCGGGACGGTCTCTCCCGGGTCCAAGGGCGCGTGGCCTTGTTTCGCGATCATCACCTGCAAGGCCTGTTGCCGCGCGTTGCCCTGGCCGGAGACGGGGAAGGCCACCGAGCCGCTGAGCATCTCGAAGGCAAGGACCCCGATGGCGTACAAGTCCCACGACGTCGGATCGAGGCGGTCGGGGGTGATCCACTCGGGCGGCGCGTAGGACACGGTACCGAAGGAGATCCCGTCGCGGGTGATCCGTGTGCGGTCGGACTCCATCGCGAGGCCGAAGTCGACCAACTTCACGGCGCCATCGGAACGGATGAGGACGTTGGCAGGCTTGATGTCGCGGTGCCGGATGCCGAGTTCGTGCAAGTAGCCGACGGCCGACAAGAGCTGGCGGAGAATGCGCTGGCCGTCCGTGGCCGACATGGGCCCTCGAGCCAGGCGGTCCTCCAGACTCTCGCTGAGGACGAATTCCATTTCCAGGTAGGGTGGGTTGGTGTCCGTCCGCACGTTCCGCACTTTGACGATGTGCGGGTGGTCGAGCTGGAACAGGATTTCCGCTTCGCGAATGAAGCGTGCGCGGGCCTCGGGGTAGCGGCTCAGGCCGTCGTCCAGGACCTTGATGGCGGCCAGGATTCGCGTCGCGTCCCGGTTGTGACACCGGTAGACTGAGCCCATCCCACCCGAGCCGAGGGCGCGCTCCACCACCCAGATGTCGATGATGTCGCCCGGTTGAAGCACGCTGTGGCCCAGGGCGACGCTATCCCGGGGATCCGCGTTAGGCGGACCGGGTCCGGGGGGAGGATGGGGGCCGCGTTCAGCGCCCTGTTTTGGCTGCTCCAAGTGGGAAGTGCAAGCGCACAATCCCTGGATGCCCATGGCCCCACAGTAGTGCCGTTGGCCCCTGAGGGCGGGCCGCTGACCCTTCCGGCACCGCTTCGGACCCGCTCGGGTGCATTCGCCCTCGGCGGCGTCTTCGAGTGGGTCGACGATCCGCTGCTGTTGGCGATCGCCGACGAACCCGGCTCCTTGGCGACGGATGTCCTGCTCGACAAGCTGCTTGGACTCAACCTGAGCGGCCGCGTCACGCTGCACGAACGCGTGGGCGTGGGGCTGACCTACCCGTTGTGGGCCGCCGCCGAAGTGGAAGGCGAGTCCGTCGGACCGCGTACGTCCGATCTGCTCGTCCACCTCCCCGTTGGTCTGCTCGGCACGGGCCAGGACACCGGCGTCGCCGTCACCGCGGTGCCCTTCTTCGACATTCCCGTCGGTTCCCAAAACGTATTTCTCGGCGATGGTCGGCCCATGTTGGGCGCCAGCGTCGTCGGCGGGCCGCGCACCGAGACGTGGGAGGTGCTCGCCGAGGTCGGCGTTTGGGGGATTGGAACCGAAGCCACGGGGACCCAGGACTTCGGCGGCGTGTCCGGAAGGGTCGGGTTGGCCGCGGCCGTGCTCTTGGGGCCGGTGACGGCCGTCGGGGAAGTCCGCGCCGAGCGCGTCTTGGACGATCGGCTCGTTTCGCTCGGCGGCGTCGACGTCGACGCCGGAACGTCCGCCGAATGGAGCATCGGCATCGCCGGTCGCTTCGGCCGTGGCGGGGTGTTCGCGACGGGTGGGGCCGGGCTGGGCCAAGGCATCGGCGCACCCGCGGCGCGCTTGCGCGTTGGCGCGGCCTACCACCATGGGACCGTCGAACAAGTGGTGACGCCGGCGCCCGACGCCGTCGAGGGCAGCCTCGTTTGGCGGGTCGTCGACTCGGCTGGCCGACCGATCGCGGGGGCCGCTGTCAAGGAGGCCGAGGTCCTGCTCGGCGCGACGGGGCCGGAGGGTGAACTCGTCACGGTTGTGCCGCGTTGGCGCCGGGGCGTGGTCGTCGTTGCCCCCGGCTTCGCGGATTTGGCGGTGGAGACCGACAGCGGGGACGGCACCGTCGACGTCGCCCTGGCCTGGTTGCCAGCGAAGGTGCCCTACCGGGTGGTCGACCAGGAAGGCAGGCGCGTCAACGCAACGGTGGTCGCGGTCCCGGATGGCGGAGGCGCTGCCGTGCCCGGGTCCGACGGGGTCCTAGTCTTGGCGCCAGGGAAGTGGTGGATCACGATTTCCGCCGAGGGGATGGGGGCCCAGGCGCGGACCGTCGTCCTCGACCAACCCGGCGCGACATTGCCGACCGTGGAATTCGTTGGTCGCAGCGTGGGCGGCAGCAGCGCGATGTTGACGCGGCTGTGGGATCCGGAGGGTCGGCCCGTGACGGACGCCCGCATTCTCGTGGACGGGTTGCCGATCGGCACGACGACGACCGGTGGCAACGCGCGGCTCGCGAGCCTGCCGCCGGGCATCCACCGCATCGAGGTCGAGCACGACCTGTTTACGCCGCTTCGTCTCGATGACGCCGCATTATGGGGGCCGGAGACGGCGTTTGACCTCGTGTTGTCGCGCATTCCTGGCTCCGTCCGCGTCAGGGTGCGTGGTTCCGACGGGATGCCGGCGCCGGACGCCACGCTGCGCTTCGACGGTGCGTCGCGCCTTCCTCCCGTTGGCGTCGACAGCTCAGGGGAGCGCGTGACGGTCCTTTCGGCAGGGACGTGGCGGTTGTACGTCGTGTCGCCGACCCGGGGGTCCCAACAGCGCGAGGTCGTCGTCACGGCCCGCAGCCACCGGCTGATGGACGTCGACGTCGTGCTGCAAGGCGACGAGGACGGCGATGCGTCGCTCGACCTGAGCGTCGTCGACCTCGACGGCGTTCCCGTAGGCGACGTCGCCGTGTCGATGGACGGCCGCCCCTACGGCACGACAGCCACCGGCGGCACCTTGCGGATCGATGGCCTGCGCCCGGGGCTGCGCACGCTAGACCTCGCGCTCGACGGCGCGTTGCCGACCCCGGCGAACGAAGCCTTGATCGACGTGGGTCTCAACCAGGTCGTCGCGACGATGCGCTGGGCGCCCGGCTCGCTCTGGTTGGACGTCTTGGGCCCCAACGGCCCCGTTGGCGACGCGACCGTACGCCTGATCGGCCCAACGCGGCTCGACCCCGTCGAACTTGGGCCCACAGGAAGCAAGTTGCTGCAACCCGGTCCAGGGCGTTGGACGGTCGCCGTGATCAGCCCGACGGCGGGCTTCCAGCAACGCGTCGTCGACCTACCGGCGAGCGCCCAGCGGCTTGAGCGCATGCAGATCACCTTGGGTGCCGAAGGTGGCCTCGCAAGCCTTGAATTGCGCCTCGTGGACCCCGAAGGTGCGCCGGTGGCGGACGCTGAAGTGCAACTCGGCGGCGCGTCGGTGGGTGTGACCGGCTCGCTTGGCGGCCTGTCATTGCGCGACGTCGACGTCGGGCGGCGCGAGCTGTTCGCAGACGCCCCGTTGCTGGCTCCGCTGACGACGTCGCTTCGGCTGGTGGAAGGGAAACAGGCGCACGAATTGGAGATGGCCTGGGCGGCCGGCTTGGTGGACATCACGGTGCGCGGCGCGTCCGGACTCGCGACGGACGCCGTGGTCCGCGCGTTGGGACCTCGGGCCTTGGCGCCGTCCCCGGTGGACGCGTCAGGCCAACGTCGCCTCGAATTGGGTCCGGGTCGCTGGCAGGTCGTCGCGATTTCCCCGACCCAAGGTGTGGGGCAGCAGGTCGTCGAGCTTTCTGACGGCTCCGCGCCGCCTCAGGCCGTGGCGCTGCAGCTCGCCCGCGCCGAAGAGGGCGACGCCATGGTCGTCTTCCGCGTATTCGACGACCTGCGGACGCCAGTGCCGGGTGCCGAAGTGTCCGTCGACGGCGTCGAGATCGGCGAAACCGGAGACGGCGGCGTGCTGATGGCCCCCTCGCTCGAGCCGGGCCGTCGCGACGTTCAGGTGTCGGCCCCCGGCTATGCCCGCGTCGATCTGCCTGACGCGAATTTGGTCGCAGGCGAACAGGAACGTCTGCTGGAACTCGTGGCGCAGCCCTCTCCTGTCGAGCTGACGATCGTCGACGTCGAGGGTCGGCCGGTGGCGGCGCGCGTGAGCTGGGTCGGTCCCAGCGACGTCGCCGACGTGGTCGCCGGCGCGGACGGCCGCGTGACGACGATGTTGCGGCCTGGGCGCTGGACCGCCATCGCGGCTGCGGACGGCCTCGGCCCGGCGCGCGTAGACGTGACCGTGGGCGGCGAGCGGGCCCAGGCGCGCGTCGCGCTCGAACCGGCGCGCGTGTCGCTGTCCGGTGGCTCCGTCGACATCCGCGAGGAGATTCGCTTCGGCTTTGGCGCCGCCGATCTGCGCCCCGAGGCGGACGGCGTGCTTGGCCAGGTCGCGGCGGTCCTCCTCGCCCACCCCGAGATCGCGCGCCTGGTCGTCGAAGGGCACGCCGACAATGTCGGCGATCTCGCCTACAACCACGCGTTGTCGCAGCGCCGCGCCGAGGCCGTCCGCGACGCCCTCATCGCTCGTGGCGTCGCCCGGGAGCGCCTCGTTGCTCGCGGGTACGGCACGCAGCGCCCCGTCGCTGGCAACGACGACGAAGCGGGCCGCGCCGCGAATCGCCGCGTCGCGTTCACGATCGCGGAGACGGCGGAGCGGTAGGGCCGGCGCTCAGGCCTTCGCGACCGCGTCCTGCCAGCGGGCCCGGGTCGCGGCCATCTCGGACGCGTCGCCAGCGGGCTCGAACGAGCGGTCGTGGCCCGCGCGGAGCGCGTCCATCGAGGGAAAGAAGCCAACCGCGAGACCGGCCAACAGGGCGGAGCCGAGGCCGGTGGTCTCTACGCTGACGGGGCGGTCGATCCCAACGCCAAGCAGGTCAGCCTGACGCTGCATGAGGAGGTTGTTGCGCGCGGCGCCGCCGTCGACGCGGAGCCGCGTCAGCGGCTGGCCCAAGTCGGCCGTCATGGCGCCGAGGATGTCGTCGATCTGCAGCGCGATGCCGTCGAGAGCAGCTCGGGCGAGGTGGGCGGCCGTCGTCCCACGGGTCAGGCCGGTCACGATGCCGCGGGCGTCGGGGCGCCAGTGCGGGGCGCCCAAGCCCGTGAGGGCGGGCACGAAGGTCACGCCGGCGGAGTCTGGCACGGAGGCGGCCAAGGGCTCGATTTCGGCCGCGGTGCGGACGATGCCCAACCCGTCGCGGAGCCACTGAACGGCGGCGCCGGCCACGAAGGCCGAGCCCTCTAGGGCGTAGGTGGTCCGTCCGGCGCGCTGCCACGCCACGGTCGTCAGCAGTCCGTGACGGCTGGCCTTGGGGGTGTCGCCGGTGTTCAGCAGGATGAAGGCGCCCGTGCCGTAGGTGCACTTCGCCTCGCCAACCGCGAAACAGGCCTGGCCGAAGAGGGCGCCCTGTTGGTCGCCGATGAGGCCCGCGACGGGAATGCCGTCGGGTAGCCAGCCGACGCCCTTGGTGTGCCCGAAGACGCCAGAGCTGTCGACGATGCGCGGCAAGCAGGGCTTGGGGACGTCGAGCAAGGCGAGCAAGGCGTCGGACCAGTCGCGCGTGTGAAGGTCGTAGAAGAGGGTTCGCGACGCGTTCGACGCATCGGTGACGTGTTCGCCGGTCAGCGTCCAAGCGAGCCAGGTGTCGATCGTCCCGAACCGCAGCGCACCGGCGGCCGCACGGCTGCGCGCGCCGGGGTGGGCGTCGAGCATCCACTTGGCCTTTGTCCCCGAAAAGTAGGGGTCGAGCACGAGGCCCGTCCGGTCGCGGACGAGCGTCTCGAGTCCTTGGTCGCGCAGCGCTGCGCACGCGTCGGCCGTCCGGCGATCCTGCCAGACGAGCGCGCGCTGCAGGGGCCGCCCGGTCGCGCCGTCCCAAAACAGGCAGGTCTCGCGCTGGTTCGTGATGCCGACGGCGACGACGTCGCGGCCCGTCAGGCCGGAGGCCGCGAAGGCACCCGCGACGGCTTGCTCGACGCTCGTGGCGATCTGGGCCACGTCATGTTCGACGAGGCCTGGCGACGGGTAGTGGTTGGGAAACTCGACGTTGTGGGATGCGAGGATTCGTTGGTCGGGGCCGACCAGGAGGGCGGTGGTCCCGGTGGTGCCTTGGTCGATGGCCAATACGGCGCGCATGGAGTCTCCGGCCCGACCCGACTAATCGGGGCCTCGGGGGTGGCGGGTGGACCGCAACTGGCTGGCGCCCGGAATTGGACTCGGGTTGGCTTTGGCGCTTGGGGCCGGGCTCTGGTCCTCGTGGTCGAAGGTCCAGCCCTTGGACCCCGACCGAGGCCAGCCGTTGGCGGCGGTGATGGCGGGGGCGCAGGGCCCGCTTGAAGAGTCCTTGTTGTGGCACGAGCGGCCAATTCCCGACGACCGGCCGGCGGCGCCGGCGGGGGCTCCCCACGTCGTCCTCCTCCTGGTCGACGCCTTGCGTCGGGACCAACTCTCCCCTTGGGGCGGCCCGCCCGAGGTGACGCCAAACTTCACGCGTTCGGCGGCCGGCGGCGCCGTGTTTGGCGACGTCATCGCTCAAAGCGTCTGGAACAAGCCGGCCCTCGTCGCCGTCACCACCGGCCAAGAGGCGACGCGGATCGGCGTCGTCGAAACGGGCGACGGGCCCGATCGGCAGCCCGTTCCGGAGGACCAGACCACGCTGGCGGAGGCCTTTTCTGCGAAAGGCTGGCACACGATCGGGCTGACTGCGAACTTCAACCAGAACGAGGCGATGGGCTTCGCGCAGGGCTTCGACCGATATCGCGACAGCCAGATGTCCAGTTTCCAGAGGGAGACGCGCACGACGGCGGAAGCGTCGGTCGAGCGCGCGCTCCGACTCGTCGGGGAGCGGCCCGTCGATCGGCCGGTCTTTCTCCAGATGGTCTGGTCCGACCTGCACAAGCCGTTCGTGGTGCCCGGTGACGTCGCCGCGCGCTTCGACGGGCCGGACCACGACATCGCCCCCTACCGGGCGGTCCTGAACCAGATGGACGACGTGTTTGGTCAGCTGCTCGACGGCCTGCATTCGCGCGGGGTGGCGACGGACCAGACGTTGGTGCTCGTCGTGGCCACCCACGGCGAAGGCCTGTCGATGCCAGACAGCCACGGCCGTCAGCATGGTCGGCTGATGGCTCCGTCGGTGGCGGTCGTGGCGGCGTGGATGCACGGGCCTGGCGTGGGACCCGGCGTCCGCGTCGATGGGTTGGTCGCCCAAGTGGACTTCTACCCTACGCTGCTGACGATGGCGGGCCTGACGGCCGCAGGCTCGGGCCCCGGCGTCGACCTGGCGCCTCTCGTCCGCACCGGCGGTCGAACGACGAGGACGACCGCGTTTACGGACACGTGGTTCCTGGAGGCGGAGCGGTCGGCCGCCTGGACGTCGACGCGGGCGTGTGTGCGCAATGACGGCCCGGCGCCCGCGGACGGCTTCGTGCCCGGCTGTTTCGATCGCATGGGGGACCCCGATCACCTGTCCCCGATCGAGGACGCCGCCCTGTCTTCGGAGCTCGAGGCCTGGCGCGCCGGTCAGCTGCTCGGCCTGCAGGCGGCGCGATCGGGGGGCTGACGACGGGATCGGTTAGCGGGCGGCCTTCCTGGAGCGCCGCGGATGTCCCAAGGCTTCGATCCCGACCGCCAGCCTCAGTTTCTCGGTCATCCGGTTGGACTGTTCGTCCTGTTCTTCACCGAGATGTGGGAGCGGATGTCGTACTACGGCATGCGCGCTCTGCTCGTCCTGTACATGGTCGACCATCTGCTGCTGCGTCCCGACGTCGGCGAAGCGGTGCTCGGTTTTGCGACACTGCGCGGAATCCTGGAGTCCGCCTATGGCCCGCTCGAAAATCAGGCGCTCGCGAGCCAGATCTACGGTGTCTACACGGCCTTCGTCTACCTGACCCCCTTCTTCGGCGGGTTGTTGGCGGACCGCGTGTTGGGTCAGCGTCGGTCGGTGTTGATCGGCGGTTCCATCATGGCCTTGGGCCACTTCCTGATGGCCTTCGAAAACCTCTTCTTGCTCGCGCTCATTACGCTGATCATCGGAAACGGAGCCTTTAAGCCGAACATTTCGACACAAGTCGGCGCGCTGTACAAAGAGGGCGATTCCCGTCGGGACGGCGCGTACACGATTTTCTACATGGGCATCAACCTCGGCGCCTTCTTGTCGCCCCTGGTTTGCGGGACGCTGGGTCAGACCATGGGTTGGCACTACGGCTTCGGCGCAGCCGGCGTCGGCATGATCCTCGGGCTCATCGTCTACGTCTTTGGGCAGAAGTACCTGGCGCCGGATTCGTTGGCGCTGCGCGAGGCCTCCGCGGCGCCTGCAGAGCCGATGACCTCCAACGAGTGGCGTCGCGTCGGCGCGTTGATCGTGCTGTGTGGCCTCAACGTCGTGTTCTGGGGCGTGTACGAGCAGCAGGGCAACACGATGCAACTGTGGGCCGACGACCGCACCTGGTGGCCGACGATCGGCAGTTTCACGATTCCGACGACTTGGTACCAGAGCTTCAACCCCGCGATGATCTTCCTGTTCGCGCCGTTGCTCGATCGCCTGTGGGCGTGGCAGTCGGGCCGGGGCAACGAACCCTCGAGCGTCACCAAGATGGCGATTGGCTGCGGCCTGTTGGGTTCGGCCTACCTGATCATGATCGGCGCGGTGTCGGTCGTCCCCGAAGACCAGAAGGCGAATCTCGGCTGGCTCGTGGCGACCACGTTCGTGCTGACCATCGGCGAGTTGTACCTGTCGCCGATCGGCCTTTCGCTCGTGAGCAAGGTTGCGCCGCCCCGCATCGTTTCCATGATGATGGGCATGTGGTTCTTGTCGAGCTTCGCCGGCAACTACCTGTCGGGCTTCCTCGGCATGTACTGGGAGCGGATGCCCAAAGAGGCGTTCTTCATGATGCTCAGCGCGTTGGCGCTCACCACGGGCCTCGTGATGTTCGCGATCAACAAGCCGCTGCGGCGCGCGACGGAGAGCGCGAACTGATGTGGGCGCTGGTTGCGCTCGCCTGTGGGGGCGGCCCGGCCCAAAGCGTCCCGGTTCCGGCGACGATGGTGCTTGGATCGGCCGCCGAGACGGTCGTATGGTCGGACCTCGACGGCCTGTTCGCCAGCGGCCCCGTCGCCGCGCCGGTTCCCCTCGCGGGCCTGAAGTTGGGTGCGCCCGCGACCGAGGCGTTGGCGATTCTGGAAGGTGCCAGGGACGCCCGCGTCCGGACCGACGAAGAGTGGATTGCCGGACGGCGGACGTTCGACGCTGTGCTCCGCGACTGGCCTGAAGTTGGCGTGTCGCTCGACCTTGGCGAACGTGGCGACATCCTTGCGGCGTACACGCTCACGGTGCCTCGCGACCAAGCCCAGCTTGCGCTGACCCACGCTTGGGGGCCGCCGGACCGCGCCACGTTGGCCCAGGAGGGCCTGCCCGTCGCCACTTGGATCCGACCGGATGTCACTGTCGAAGTCCGGCACGCGATGCCGGGGCGGTCGTCGGTCCACATTCGTCGTTCTTCCGAATGACGGCCAGCAAAGCGGGGCAAGGATGCGATACAAGACTGCTTTCGGGGTGCCTATGAGTCGATTCCTTTGGGTACTCGCTGCGGTAGGCTGCAGCGACTACGACTTGAGGGGCCCGTCCTTTCCGCCGGTCGTCAACACGCCACGGGTGCCGGAAACGCCGCTGCGCACGGACGTGTTGACCCAAACGACATCTCCGATGGTCGACGTCTTGTGGGTCGTCGACAACTCGTCGTCGATGAGCGAGGAGGCCAACAAACTCTCGCAGAACTTCCCGATCTTCCTGAATTTCTTCCTGGGGTCGGGACTGGATTGGCACGTGGGCGTCGTCTCGACGAACATGGAGGTCGCCGACCAGAAGGGCAAGCTGCTGAGCGCGGGCGGGTACAACTGGATCGACCCGGACACCGAGGAACCGGAGGCCGTCTTTTCGGCGATGGTGCCTTACTTCGACGAGGTAGGCGTAAGTCATACCGAGAGTGGACTCGCGGCCAGCTACACGGCCATCGAGGTCCTCGGAGATGACAACAATGCGGGCTTCATCCGGGAAGATGCGAGCCTGCACATCGTCGTGATTTCCGACGAGAACGACTACAGCACCACGCCAACGGTCGAAGAGTACATCCAGTGGCTGGACCTGTACAAACCTGACCCCTCGTTGCGGACCTTTTCGGCCATCACGGGCCTGCAGGTCTGCAGCGGCGCAGCGGAGGTTGGCCAGCGCTACATCAACGTCTCTGACACGATCGGTGGCGTCCTGTGGTCCATTTGCGACAACGATTGGGAGCCGGTGCTCGAGGCCATCGGCGAGCAGGCGTCGGCGCTGTCGACGGAATGGTACCTCAGCGAACTTCCGGTCCTCGGCACGATCTCGGTGACCGTCGAGGAAGACGGCCTCGCGCCGCTCATCCTGCTCGAAGGCGAGGACTGGACCTACAACCCCGTCCGCAACAGCGTCCACATGGTCGACTACGTGCCGAATCCCCTTGCGCGTGTCGTCATCACCTACGAGTTGTTGTCGGCCCAGGCGGCCGAGTAGCCGCTCGATTCGGTCCTGGCAGGCTGCTGGACGCGCCGAGCGCGGCCCTTCAGGGTGCGCTCAGGTGTCCCCAGAGCCAGCCGGTCGACAGCGCCGTCTTCTTCGCCGTCTGGGCGTTGTTGGCGGCGCCGCCGTGGCCACCTTCGATGTTCTCCCAGTAGTCGACCTTGTGGCCCCAATCGAGCATGCGCGCCGCCATCTTGCGGGCGTGGCCCGGGTGGACGCGGTCGTCTCGCGTCGACGTCATCATGAGGACGGGCGGGTAAGCCACGTCCGATTTGACCTGGTGATAGGGCGAGAAGCCCTGCAAAAAGGCCCAGTCTTCGGGAACGTCGGGGTCGCCGTACTCGCCGATCCATGACGCGCCCGCAAGCAGGTGGCTGTACCGCTTCATGTCGAGCAGAGGGACCTGGCAGACGACGGCACCGTAGAGGTCGGGACGGCGGACGAGCGCGTTGCCGACGAGCAGACCGCCATTGGACCCGCCCATGATGCCAAGGTGCTTCGGGCTCGTGATGCCGCGGCGGATGAGGTCCTCGGCGACGGCCTCGAAGTCCTCGTAGGCGCGCGGCCGCTTCTCGCGGAGGGCGGCCTGGTGCCAACTCGGCCCGAACTCCCCGCCGCCGCGGAGGTTGGCGACGACGTAGACGCCGCCGCGCTCCATCCAGGTTGCGCCCAACGTGGCGCTGTAGGACGGCGTGAGGGCAACTTCGAAGCCGCCGTAGCCGTAGAGCAGGGTGGGGTGGCTACCGTCGGCCGGCAGGTCGGCGCGCTTGACCTCGAAGTAGGGGATGCGCGTGCCATCGGCGCTCGTCGCCTCGTGTTGCGAGACGGTGAGACCTTTGGCGTCAAAGAAGGCCGGCAGGGACTTGAGCACGTCGACGCCGCGCTTGTCGCCATGCAGCAGGCGGGTGGGCTCGAGGTAGCTCGTGGCCGTGATGAAGAGGTCGTCCGAGCGTCGATGGTCGACGGCGCTGAACGCGAGGGTGCCAAGCGTCGGCAGGCCCTCGAGTGGCGTCTGGCGCCAACCCTTGCCTTTGCGGGTCACGTGGACGCCGCGGTGGTGGACGTTGTCGAGCACGGACAACACGAGCGATTTCCGTGTCGACGTCATCGCGTCGAGGCTGCTGCGCTCGGTCGGGACGAAGAGGGTCGCCAACGTTCGGTCGCCCGCCATCCAGGCATCGAGATCGGCCGCCAGCAGCGAGCCGGCCTTGTGAGTCGTGCCCTGCAGCGTCCAGTCTGAGCGGAGGGTGAACAGGAGTTGGTCGCGCCACAACGCGGCCTGTGCATCCGAGGGCTTCTCGATCGGCCGGGGGCCGTCGGGCCCGAGCAGGGCCATCTCGTTCGTGAAGAAGGTGGGCGCGCGCAACACGACGTCGCGCTCGAAGCCGACGGTGTCGTCGTGCCAGGCGCTGACGGCGACGTCTTCGACCTCGCCTTCGTACACGAGGGCCGCGGCCGACAGCTCGGTGCCGCGGGCCCAGCGGACGACCGTCCTCGGGTAGCCGCTGGTGGTCAGGCTGCCTTCGCCGCGGTCGGTCATCACGAACAGGTGGTCGCGGTCGATCCATGCGACGTCGGATTTCGCCTCAGGGAGGCGGAAGCCGTCGTCGACGAAGGCCTTCTTCGCAAGGTCGAACTCGCGGACGACGGTGGCGTCGCCGCCTCCCCGCGAAAGTTGGACCAGGCAGCGATCCTCATGGGGGCCAAGGCAGGACGCGCCAGCCCACACCCAGTTCTCCGACTCGGACTTCGCCAAGGCGTCGAGGTCGAGGACGAGGTTCCAGTCGGGGTCGTCGGTCCGATAGCTGTCGAGCGTCGTGCGACGCCAGATGCCCCGCTCGTGGGAGGCGTCGCGCCAGAAATTGTAGACGTGGTCGCCGATCGTCGTGATGCCGGGGATGCGCGCGTCGGAGTCGAGGATGCTGCGCAAGCGTTGGACGCGAGCGTCGAAATCTGGACCGCTCGCCCACTTGGCCTCGGTCTCCGCGTTTCGCGCCTTGACCCAGTTCATCGCGGTGTCGCCGTCGATGTCCTCGAGCCAGAGGTAGGGATCGACGTCTTGGGCAAAGGTGGCGGACATGAGGACCCAGGCGATGGGGTTCAAGGTTCCATCCTCAGAAGATGAGAGGCGTTGGCAAGCCAGCCGCCCCCGTCGACGACCACCACGGAACCGGTCACCCAGGCGGCGAGGTCGGAGAGCAGGAACAGGCTGGCGTGAGCGACGTCGTCGACGGTGCCAAGGCGACGCATGGGCAGCTGGTTGGCCACTTGGTCTGCGAGGCCGGGCGCGAGGCGAGACAGGCCCTCCGTTCCGCCGATGGGGCCCGGCGCGACCGCGTTGACGCGGATGCCGAAGGGGCCCCATTCGACGGCGAGGGTACGCGTCAGCGCGTCGATTCCAGCTTTGGCGGCGACGCAATGGGCCTGCCAGGGCGTGCCCCCGTAGTGCAACGTCGCCGAGATCGACAAGACGCTGCCGCGCGACTGGAGGAGGTGGGGAAAGGCGGCCCGCGTGCAATGGAAGGTGCCTTTGAGATCGATGTCGATGACGGTGCCGAAGCCGTTGGGGGACAGCTGGGCGGCCGGTGCGAGGAAGTTGCCGGCGGCCCCGTTGACCAGAGCGTCGAGCTTGCCGTGGGTCGCGACGACATCCGTCGCGATGCGGACCATCGCGTCGGCGTCCCGGACGTCTCCAGGGGCCGCGAACGACTTGGGCCCGAGCGCCTCGACGGCGGCCGCTAGTCGGTCGGCCTTGCGCCCTGTGAGAACGACGGTGGCGCCGTGGGCGACGAGCGCATGGGCAATGCCCAACCCGATGCCAGAGGCGCCGCCCGTGAGCCAGACGACCCGATCGGCGAGAAGGTCGGACGCGAATCCCGGCACGGGCGCTCCCATCGAGACGGCGGGGGCTATCCAGCCGATGGGCAAGTCGGCTGCGGCGCGTGCCAGACTGCACGTTAGCCGGCCTGGGTTCGGAGGGCCGATGGCGCGGTTCTTGACGCTGACCTTGTTCGCGCTGGGGGCCACGTCGTGGGTCGCGCCGGCGTATGCATCCGATCCCGGACCTGCAGAGGTGGCGGCCCCGCCTGCGGAAGGCGCCGCAGACGCCGTACCGGCCGACGGCGCAGCCCCGGCGGAAGTGGCCCCGGCCCCGACCGAAGCGGCCTCGGAGCCTGCGGGCGACGAAGCCGTCGCCGCCGAAGACGAAGGGCCCGTGGCGGAAGAGGCGACAGAATCGCCGTGGACGTGGGGCCTGTTGACGTCGCTTTTCGCGCTTGGCATCGGCGGGCTTTCGGCCGTTCTCGGCATCTGGGTCGACCGCGACAAGACGCGCCCCGCGGTGTTCGCGGCCGCGATGACATTCCTGATCGCTGCGGCCGTTTGCGTGGGCATGTTCCAGGGCATCCTCGACTCGGAGTCCGCCGTTCAGCGGCGGGCCGACCTGCGTCGAATGTTGGGAATGGTGGCCGAGATTGCCGCCAACTCGGGCGACCCGACCCTGGCTGCCCTCGTGGAGGCCGAAGGTGGAGGCAAGGTGGAGATGCCGCCGCCGCCGCCTCCTGAGCCGCCGCCCGCGGCCACCGACGCCCCGGCCGCCACCGACGCCCCCGCCGAGGGCACGGCCGAAGGTGTCGGCGCCGAAGGTGCCGCGCCCGCGGAGGCCGCTCCGGCGGCTGAGCCGTCTACCGAACCCGCAAAGAACTGAGCCGGAGGCCCCATGGACATCGGACTTCTCGTATCGTTTGCCGGGATCTTCGTTGCAGGCCTCGCCGGCGTGCTCGGCGTGTGGATGGAGCGCGATCGCGCCGCTCCGCCCTTCTTCGCAATGATCTTCTCGTTCTTGATCGGTTGCGCCGCATTGGTGGAGGTCGTCCACGCGGTCAAACAAGCGGCTGAAGACGCCATCACGGAGGAAGCCATGGCGCGCGTCCTCGAGCAGCTGGCCGAACTCGCCGAGTCGGGCAACAACCCAGCACTTACGCAGTTCGTCGGCGCTGAGCTGGCGGCCCAGGCGCGGACGAATCCGGGCGTCGTCGAGCGCCTTGAAAAGAAGGTCGCGGCGAAGGGTGGGGATCCGACGGCCATCCGTCGTCAGGCCGCTGAAGCGCGCCGGTCGACCGCCGGACTGCCGGCGCGTCCGCCGGCGAAGGCGGGGGCTGGTCGTCCCGGCAGCGCGAGGACGACGAAGGCCGGGGGCCCAGAGGCCAAGGCTGGCCGAACCGGCCTTGAAGGCAAGATTGGCAAGGCCGAAGGCAAAGCGGGCAAGGCCGGCGACCTGGAAGGCAAGGCGGGCAAGGCGGCGGCCGACGCAGCGGATGCTGCCGCCAAGGCCGGCAAAGCGGGTGCAGGCGCTGCCGACGCCGCCGCGAAGGCCGGAAAGGCCGCTGGCGCTGCAGCCGACGGTGCGGCCAAGGCGGGCAAGGCCGCGAACGACGCCGCAAAGAAGGTCGGGGACATCGACCCGGCGAAGGCCGGCAAAGTGGATCCCACGAAGGCCAAGGTCCCGAAGGTCGAGCCCCCCAAGGTCCCGTCGCTCAAGTGAAGGGTCGCCGCGCACTCGTCACCGGCGCCAGCCGAGGCATCGGCCTCGCGATCTCTGAGGCTCTGGCCGGCGCCGGGGCCGATGTCGCGATGACCTCGCGTCGGCCCGAGGGGATCGCGGCGGCCGCCGCCCTGGTGGCGAAGGGAGCACCCGACCGGCGCGTCGTGGGCCTTCCACGTCATGCCGGCGACGTCGACGGCCTCGATGCTTTCGTCGCCGATCTCGCAGTTCAGCTTGGCGGACCGATCGACACCTTGGTCATCAATGCCGGCACGAATCCAAGCTTCGGCCCCCTGTTCGGGACGAGTTGGGAGGCCTGGCGCAAGACGATGCAGGTCAATTTGGAAGGGCCGTTCGCGCTCGTGCGCGCGGTGTGCCTCGCAGCGTTCGAGACGGGAACGCCCGTCTCCATCGTCGTCGTCTCCAGCATCCTTGGTGACGCCGCCGCGCCAATGCAGGGTGTCTATGGGATGACGAAGGCCGCCCTGATCAGCATGACGCGGACGCTGGCCGTCGAATTGGCGCCGGCGGGCGTCCGGATCAACGCGTTGGCGCCTGGCCTCATCGACACGAAGCTCGCGGCCGCGATCGTCTCCGACGATGGACTGCGGACCGGCGTGTTGGCGCGGACCCCGCTCGGACGCGTCGGGCAGCCTTCGGACGTGGCCGGAGCCGCCGTCTTCCTTTGTTCGGATGCGGCCGCCTACATCACGGGCCAGGTGCTTCACGTGGATGGCGGCTGGTCGGTCACGTAGCAGGCCGCGGAGCGTACCAGGTCGTCCTTTCGTGTCTACGGGCGTTAACGGGGCACCGGATGCCTTCACCGCTGGGGTGGAGGCCGGATGTTGGGGAGCCCGTCGATGGACTATCGGGCGCTCGTCACGCGGATTCGCGGCGCCGTCGACGTCGACGCGTACATCATTCCGTCCGTCCACCTCGACCCACGCTACCGTGCGGCCATGGACCAGATCACCGCTTCGATGTCGGAGCTTCCGTTCGATGCGGCACGCGTCCGGAGTCGCATCGAAGACGCGCTGAAGGCCGGCAGGATCGACGCCGTCCTCTACTGGTCCGCCAAACACGTGTTGGCCTGCCATCCCCGGGTCCGCGACTGGTCGGAGGCGGCGCGCTGTGTCGCGATGCAGGAGGTCGCGGCCTTGGAGGCTGGTGGTGCGCGCCTCGCGTCGAGCCTCGCGGCCGTCGAGCGGCATCGGGGCGTGCTCGCATTCCTGCAGGGCCACTCGGAAGTGGCGCTCGACTACTTCACGCGTGCGCTCGAGCGCGAGCGGAGCGCGGAGAACCTGGCCAACATCCTTTGCGCGCTGCTGCGGCTGGGCGACGAAGACGAAGCGCGGGGCGTGCTCGACCGCGTCCGCGCCGGTCTGCCGCCCGAGTTGGTGCGCGACCTCAACCAGCACATTGCAACCGATCCCGACCTGCAACTTCTCCGCGACGAGGGTGAACCATGACCAAGCTGATCGCCTTGTTCTTCCTGATGGCCGGCCCGCCGGTCCAGGCCCCCGACGACGAGGAGAAGAACGACTGCAGTGCCGAAGAAGGCCAGCGCGGCCGCGGCAATAAGGGCAGCAAGGGCGACGGCGAAGCTCAGGAATGTGGCCGCGAGGCTCGTCGCATCTCGAACGGGTATTGATCATGTCGCCCCTTCCCGTCATCGAATGGAGCGCGTTGAGGCGCCTTGTCCGGTTGCTGCTGGCGGACCGTCGGACACAGGAAGCTACAGCGTTTTTCGAACTCCTCGCGTCCTACGTGCACCGCCGCGTGGACGGCCTCGCGCGCCGCACCCGCGCGCTGTCCCAGGCGGAGGCCGACGAAGTCGTCGGCGAGGTCCTCTACCAACTCATGCGTGGCAGCTTGGCCGCCTTCCGCGGCGGGTCGCTGCCTGAACTGCTCGGTTTCGTCCGCATCATTGCGGATCGGACGACCTGGCGCGTGATGCGCCGCAATCGCCGCGACACCGAAATCGCTGACCGCATCACGGTGGAGGGCCACGAGGTGCTGCCGCGGGCGGAGCGTCCGGACGCTCACCTCGAATACGAAGTGGGATCGCCGCTCGGGCAGGCCGACCAGTCCTACCTGAACGACCTGCTCATGGCCGGCAGCAAGGCGGAGTTCGCCCGGCGGGCGGGCGTCTCCCGCGCGGCCGTGACACAGCGGGTGCAGCGCATCGAGGCCCGCATCGATCAGCTGGCCCTCGCCGAACGTATGCGCCACGAAGTGTGGATGCGTCAGGCGGCTCGCCAAGCGGTCGATGCCGGCGCGGAACCGACCTAGCAGCCAGCTAGGGAATCGCGACGAGTCCGGCGTCGATCCAGGCGCCCAGCTCAGCGCTCTCGGGTTGCCAGTAGACGGCGAGGTCGGGCCGTTCGCCCGTGTGCCAGGCGATCCACGCGAGGCTGAGGCCCTCAAGGACGTCGACCGTCACCTCGGGGTCGGCGGTTCCGTTCGCGCACGCGATGTCGCACAGCGACTCGTAGGGGTTGGTGTAGTCGCAGTGGTCGGTGCCGACGGCGCGAAGGAGGCGGTGGCTCGGAGCGGCGCCGAAGGCGTCGAGGCCATTGCCGAAGGCGTTGCACGTCTCGTCTTCGGCGTAGATCCCGGCGACAGGGATGTCGACGTCGGGCGCGGCCGCGAGACCCGACCCCAGGATGTCGTCGACGGGGTCGAAACCAAGCACTGCGACGGCATGGGGACTGTTCGCAGGGGCCAACAGCGCCGCAAGGCCGCCAGCAGAATGTCCAGCGTAGACGATGGGCAGGCCGCCCGCGAGGTGTTCGCCAAGCTCGGCCATGTCCGAGCCGTTGAGGGCGGCGTCGCTGTCGAAAATGCTGGAGTGGCACAGGTCCGGGACGGCCACGGCCACACCCCAGGAGGCCCAGTGCTCGGCCCACCCCGTCATCGACGAACTGTCGAGCAGGAAGCCATGGGCGAGAACCGCCACGGCGAAGGGGTCGACCCCGACGGGTCGGACCGCGGCGTAGGGAAGCTCGCAGCTGGCGTCGAACACGTCTCTGGTCGTGGTGACGTCGAACGGTCCGCGCGTGGTGGGGTCGATCGAGGCGGGCGGCGGCTCCGAGGTGGGGTCCGGCGGCGAATCGGTCGGTGTTTCCTCGGGTGGAATGTCCGTCGTCGAATCAGTCGGCGCGGGAGCGTCGGGAATCGGGTCGTCGATGGTGCCGAGCGTGGCCGTGGCTGGCGCGCAGCCGACCATGCCGAGAATCAGGGAAATTCGCATGGGCGTCGGCTAACGCTGGCCGCCGACGCCCGATGCAACCACCGTGGCAGACGGCTAGTAAAGGACGTCGATGCCGTTCTTGTCGTCGGTGTCGAGGATCCGCAGGCCGGAGTCGCAGGTGCTGACCGTGCTGTACATCGTCGCCGTAGATGTGGCGCTGTGGCCGAGGCCAAGCATGTGTCCCACTTCGTGGACCATGATGCCCTCGATGTAGAAGGCGCTGGTGCAGGTCCCAGGCGGCTTCTCGATCTCGGAATCGAATTTGGTGCTCGCCTTCTTCGTGACGAAAATGTCGGCGTCGTCGATCGTGTACTTCACGCCGTCGAAGCTGTAGTAGCCGGTGAGCGTGGCCGCGAGGCAGGAGCCCGTGCAGATGGCGAGCGGGTCGTTGAACACCACCGTCGGCGCTCCGTCGCCCAACGAGTAGGACACGGACGTCGTGAAGGCGTCGGTGATGCCGGGGATCTTGCCGTTCCACGAATCGAGGCTGTCGATCTTGTCGGCCGTCGCGGTCTGGCCAAAATCGAGGTCGGGGGCGCCGATGCTGGTCTCGTCGCGACCCGTGTGGATCTCGATGGGAACCGGAAGCGTGGCCCATGCGCGATTCGGGGTGAGGAGTGTGTAGGCGTCGGCCTGGCTTGCGACCAGGAGGAGGGCGCCCCCCGTGGCGAGGATGGCGGCGAGCATGATGCGGGTCATGGGGTTCCTCAGCGGCGGAGCTGGGCGACGGAGCGCGCCAGCGTGGCAAGGGGGGTCTTCGGGGCCACGGGGGCCTCGGGGTTGAACATCGTGGCGCCGGGCGTGTCCTGGGTCGGGCCGGGCATCAACACCGTCTGGCCGCTCGGCGCGGTGACGACTTCGTAGATGCCGTAGGCGAACTCGTGGACGCGGTACGAGCCGTCCTGGGGCCAGGTCGTGAGGAAGACGACGAGGTCGGCGCCCGCCTCGAGTTTGGGGAAGCCGACGGCCGACACGTGGTAGCCGTCGACTTCGCCGCCGACTTCGCGAACGGTGAGGATCTCGCCGTCGGCGAGGTCGCCGCCGAGGACGTCGGTGACTTCTACGGTGGCAAGCGTCTCGATGTAGTCGTGACCGGCGTTCCATTGGGCGGTGGTCTCGACGATGTTCACCCTGACGATCGCCGTGGCCGTCGTGGTGAGTTGACGCAGCGAGACGGGCTCGAACGTCGAAGCCTGTGCAGACGATGCCGCGAGGAGCGCTGCGGCCAGTGAGAAGTACATGGTTCCTTCCGGGGACAAGGATGACGGACGCGCGCATGGTATCGGGCGGAGCGAGGAAGACATGAGCAAAATGCAAAAAGTCATACTCGTGACCGGAATTGGAGGGGTCGCGGCGTGGGCGAGCGAGGGTGAGGTCCCAACGGTGCACTACGCCATCGACGTCCGCGAACGGGCGTCGGGAACGGTGGCGATCACGGCGCGATGGAGCGGCTCGGAGGCGCCAGAGGCGTGGACGGGCGGCGGGGGCGGTGTCGCCATCGAAGACGTCGCCGTCGAACTCGATGGGCGTCCCCTACCAGTGGTCCGCGAGGGGAGCACGTGGCGGGTGGCGGCGCCTGCCGACGGGATGACGTGGACGTGGCGGGTTCGGCCCGGAGGCCCGGGCCGCCATGGCGCGCAGGGGTGGGCGGATGACGAACAAGCGAGCGTCGACGGCCGCGCCCTGCTGATGCCGCGGGCCGACTTCGACGCGCGCCTCACGTTTCAGCGCGGTGCTGACGACGTCGTCGCCACGCCCTTCGTCGAAGACGGCGATGAATTGCGGGTTGCCGGACCGGCCTGGGCGCAACGGGAGCTGCTGAAGACCGCCTGCTGGGTCGCCGGCGACATCGAGGTCGTCACCACCACGATCGGGCGAACGACGCTGCGCTCGGCGGTGCCGCGGAGCTGGGATGCGACCAGGCGTCGTGAGACGCACGAGCGGACGGCGACGCTGACGCGGTGGTTCGCCGAACACGCATCCTTCGAGGCCGACGGGCCCTTCCTCTCCGCTTGGTTGGACGGCTCGGAACCGATCTTCGCGGGGGCCGGCGCCCAGGGCGCATGTACCCGGCCCGTCGGCGTGGAGCGCGGATGGGAGTTGCTTGGCCACCGCCACGCGCACCCCATGAACAAGTACGCGCCCTGGGCTGCCCAACCCGACGACGCCCGCGACGCGTGGTTCACCGAAGGGTGGGCGTCGTGGGTGGAACATCGCGCAGTCGAGTCGCTCGGCTGGGCCGCACTCGGGTCGGGTCGCAACGGCTGGTATGAGCGCTACATTCGCGAGCGTTGGCTCGACCCCAACCTGGACCTCGCGCTCGCGGACGACGGCCGCGGAAACGAGGCCCAACGTGAATTCCTCCACTACGTCAAGGGGCCGCTCGTCGTGGACCTCCTGGCTGAGGAACTCGCGGGGGATGGACTCGACCTGGACGCTTTCGTCGCCGAGCAGATTCGCAACCATCGCGGTGGTCGCTACGACTTGCGTGCCGCTTTGGCGGCGTGGTCCGGGCGCGATCGGGCCGACTTCTTCCGCAAGTACGTCGACGATGTGGGCTGGGTTCCGCCGCCGGGGCCCCCTCGCCCGGACGACGACGCGCCCGTGGCCGCTGGGGCCTTCGACGGCGAGGCGGTTCCGGCGCGGCATCTGTTCACCTTGGGTTGGTCGGGGCGATTCGATCGGTGGGGCGATGTCTGGACCTTTGTGCGGAACGGTCGCGCGATGCGCCAGGCGGATGTGCGTGCGGGCCGAGCGCTGTGGGATGCCGAGCACCTCGCTGTCCTCGACCGACTCGATTCGCGGGTTGGCGCGGATTTCGCCTTCCATGAGGCCGAGGTGATTCGAGCGACCCCGTCAGGTGGGTGTGGCGGGGCCGCGCCGCCCCCAGGCCGGTGGGCGAACGCTGAGACGCCGGACGGACGCACCTTTGCCCGCGTGTTGTCCGAAGAAGTGGCGCTGCCGCCGGACGCGCCCGACGTGGTGTCGTTTGCGACTCGCCATGCGCGCGCGCCGTTCCCCCAGACCTTGGCGGTCGCGAAGGACACTCCCTTTCGCCTCGAACTCGTCGCCGATCATCCCCCCATTGGGGTCGACTTCGAGTGGAGCGACGGCGGCCCCTGGACGACGGTTCCCGTCCAAGTGGAACCGGGCCATCGTCGGGTCTGGGCGGACGTCCAAGGCCTCGCCCCCGGCGCCTGGGTCGTTCGCGCTCGGGCGGGCGACCGGACGATGGCGAGCCGCGTGGTGTGGGTGCGGTAGCCGTTGGCTAGCGCTCGAGGGCGACCGCAGCCGGCAGAACTCGGACCTCGCCGAGCGGCTCCAGCTGTTCCAGAATCTGAGACGCGGAGCCGGCGACGATGAGAAAGAGAGGTCCGTCGAGGGTTGCGGCGAGGGCATCGGCAGCGGCCGCATCCGAACTCCCGGCAGCCTGGCGTCGGAGGTCGACGTCATCCCAGCCCGTCAGCCGCTCGACGGCCCGAAGGCCAGCCCGTTCGGGCGCAGTATCGGTCGCGTAGCGGATGCCGTCGCCGAGCACGCGGCGGGCGCGCGAAAGGTCGTCCGCAGGCAGGGAGGTCATGGCCGTCGTCAAGGCGTCGCGGATGAGATCGACCGTCTCGCGGACATGGGCGGGCGGCGTCGTCCACACGACGGCCCAGGTTCCCCGGTCCGAGCGTCGGAACGCGCGGTCGATCGTCACCTGGTACGCGAGCCCGCGCTCTCCCCGCAGGACGCGGCTCAGCACGCCGCTAGGGCCGCCGGCGAGGGCTTCGTCGGCCAGCAGCGAAGCGGGAAGGCGAGGGTCATCGACGGCCAAGGTCGCCCGACCCAGTCGGACAACGGCGAATGGCGCGTCGACGCGGTCGAGGAGCAGGATGGGCAGCTGGCCAGGTAGGGGCACCTCGGCCGGAGCCGGGTGGCGCGGGCCCGGCGTCGGCAGCGCGTCGAACAGGTGCGCGAGGTCCGCCTGCATGTCCCCATCCACGGCGCCAGCCAAGGCGGCGATGGGCGCCGATTGGAGGATCGACTGACCCGCGTCCGTCACGGCGCGCGGCGACAGTTGGCGAAGGGTCGATTGGGTCCCGGTGACGGGCCGCGCGTACGGATGGTCGCGGCCGTGCCGCTGACGCAGGTGGCTCAGGGCCGCGACGGCGCCGAGGTCTTGCGAGCCCCCGATCCGGTTGCGGACTTCCGCGACGAGTTGGCGCAGCTCGGCAGGTGACGGCGTGCTGCGCCACGAGCGCGCAAGCAACTCCAGGGAAGGGCGCAGGGACGCGGCGGGGCAGCGAAGGAGCAGCCAGGTGGCCTCGGCGTCCACCTCGACGGAGGCCGACGCGCCGAGTGCCTCGAGCCCTCCCTCGAGGTCGGCCCGCGGCAGATCGGCGCCACCCCGAAGCCAGGCCCTCGCAGCGAGGTTGGCCTCGCCGCCGATCGCGTCCGCGGCGGAACCCGTCGGGAAACCGACGCGCAGCCAGACGAGCGGCGTGTCGGGGTCGGGCTCGATGTCTACGGCAATTCCCGCGACGTTCCAGGTCGTGGGCGCTGTCAGTCTGGCGCCGTGTCGAGCGGTGGGCGTCGGGAGGGGCAAGGTGAGCGCTGGCGGGATGAGAGGCAAGCGCGGGCTTGGGTCCGTCATCGTGGCGAGGCCGACCGCGGTGGCCGCGTCGCGAAGCGGCCATCGGGCCTGCGCAAGGCGGACAGTGTCGATCGACGGAGCCGTCGATTGCAGCCGGTCCGCGCCGATCTTGGCGTCTCCGGCAATCACCTCGTGCCAGCCGAGCCAGGCCGCGATGCCGGCGTGGTCGACGACTTGGGACCAGATGGCGCCGACCCAGGCGGCGCGGCCGCGCTCGAGGTCGGCGTCCGTCGCTCCGCCGGCCAACGCGTCCCGCAGAGTGCCCTCGGCTTGTTCGAGGGGAACGCCCGGCAGCACCGCCATCCTCCATTCCCAGAGGCCCGCGCTCCGAAGGGGGCTGAGTCGGCTCGTCGCGTCGGCGGCGAGGCCGGCATCTTCGAGCGCGCGCGGGATCGGGGCGGATTGGCCGCTGCCGAGCGCCAGATCGAGGACCTGGAGCGCGGGGACGTCGGGGTCGGCCAACGTGGGTGCCGGAAACCCGAGGTGGACGCGGGGATGGAGCCCTGGAATCTTCAGCGTCGAGCGCGCTTCGCGATGGGTAGGGCTGGGCCGCGACGGCCTCGCCGAGGAGGCCGGCAGGTCGCGAAAGGCCTCGGCGACGAGGGGAATCACCTCGCTGGCGACGACGTCTCCGACAAGGACGACGGCGACCGCCTCGCGACCGCGCTGGGCCCCGAATGCTTCCGCGTCGTCGACGTCGAGGGAAGGCAGGTCGCGGCCGCCGATGGGAACCGCGTAGGGATGGCCGGCAAAGGCGGTGCTCCAAAGCGCCGCGGTGGTGGCCAACGTCGGGTCGGCGGACAGCTGGCCCAGTTCGTTGGCCACGACGTCGCGTTCGAGGGCGAGGTCCGCTTCGGTGGGCGGGGTGGTCAAGCGCTCGGCTTCTGCCCTCAGCAGCGCGGGAATGGCCTCCGGCGGAACGAGCGAGGCAAAGGCCGTCGCGTCTTGCCAGGTCCAAGCATTCGCGGCGACGCCGCCCAGCCCGTTGACGACGTCGTCCCAGGCCCGATGGTCCGGCCGTCGGAAGGCGACGTGTTCGAGCAGGTGGGCGACTCCGGTGGCCCCGGGCGTTTCGTCCGCCGAGCCCACCCGCAGCCAGATCTGGAGCGCAACGACAGGGTGGCGGTCGTCTTCGACGACGATGACGGTCGGCGAGTCTGGCGCCCGGGCGATGACAAGCTGACCGCCGGCTGCGAACGGCGCCTCGCGGAGGGCCAGATCGTTCGTGCAGGCGAACGCCCACCACATGTCCCGGGCTATCCCGCGCGGTGCGGACCCTCGATCAGAACGGGCTCTCGCGGATCACGAGGCGGTCGCCGGCGTGAAGGGGGAGGTCGGCCTGCTTGCCGCGGTGAATGCGGCGCAGGTTGACGCGGATGCGCTCGGTGCCTCGGAGCACGTAGGCGTTGCCAAGTGAGGCGGTGTTCGTCCAGCCGCCAGCTTCGGTGACGGCGACGGTGGCGGTCATGCCCTCGATGAACCCGACGTCGCCAGGGCTCTTGACCGATCCGGACACGTAGACAAAAACGTCCTGGGCGACGTCGACGACGTCCCCCGGCGCGAGCACGAGGTTGGCGACCGCGGTCGCCGCCATGAGGTCGTCGATGGACACCACGACGCGTTCGCCGCTCGCCCGACGGACCTCGACGCGGCGAGTGGCCTTCGTCGAGTCGAGCCAGCCGGCTTCGCCGAGAACCTCGCGCAGGGTGGTTTCGCCCTGCAGGTAGTAGGGGCCGGGCTTCTTGATGGCGCCGTAGACTTCGACCTTCTGGGCTCGGTAGGTCGTCACCCGGACCGTCACGGAGGGGTCGACCAGCCAGTCACCCATGTAGGCTTCGCGGATTCGGAGGGCGGCCTGTTCGGGCGTCAACCCGTCGAGTGCCACGGACCCGACGTGGGCCAAGGCCGCGGCGCCGCGCTCGTCCAGGGTGATCGGCCCCGAAAGCGTGGGTTCACCGTAGATCGCGACGTCGAGGACGTCGCGAGGCCCGAGCCGGTAGTCGCCGTCCTCGGCCATCGCCATGAGGCTCAGCCAAAGCCCGACCATCGTGACCCCCGCGCCTCCGCGATAACGGCGTGATCGCGAACATGGCCAGCCGCACGCTCGATGAATGCCGTGACGTCGCCCTCCAGGTGCTCGCCTGGCTGCGCGCCACCGACGCGTGGAGTCGGGCGGGCAGGCTCGACGCCGAACGGGGCCAGATCGCCAAGCGCTTGGAGCATCTGCTAGAGACGACGTGGCCGCAGGGCCAAGCCGCAGTCCAGGACGCGCTCGGCCGTCTGATGGAACTGGCTCGGGCGACGCCGGAAGCCGTGCCTCGGGCGGCGTGGGTCGAGGCTTATACGGGGCTTGCGGGTTCGCTTCGAGCCGCTGGCGCGCCCGTCCCAGACCTGCGTCCGTCGAACCTGGTCCGCTCCGTGATCCACGCCATGAACGGGACACTTGTGCTGTTGGCGCTCGCGGCCCTGGATGATGTGGGAACGCGCTGGTTGGCCGTCGGCGCCGTTGTGGCGGCCTGGGGCATGGAGTCCTCCCGCCGCGTATGGCCTGCCGTCAACCGATTTCTGATGACGGTGATGGGACCGATGGCCCACCCCCATGAGACCGATCGCGTCAACAGTGCAACTTGGTACGTCTCCGCGCTTTTGCTTCTCGCGTTTGTTGTGCCCGAGGCCGCAGGCGCAGTGGCCGTGGCCGTGCTCGCATGGGGCGACCCGGCAGCGGGACTCGTCGGGCGACGCTTCGGGCGGACCCGGTTTGCGAACGGCCGAAGCGCCGAAGGGTCGTTGGCGTTCGTCGCCGTCGGCACGGTCGCCGCATGGGGCGCGTTGCGGCTCGTCGGGTCGCCGGGAGGCTGGGATGTGGCGCTCCTGGCGGCGGTGGCCGGCGCTGTCGCCGAGCAGCTGAGCGGTCGCCTCGACGACAACGCCGTCGTCCCACTCGCCGCCGGCTTTACCGCGGCGCTCTGTCTCTGACGCGCGCCGCGGCGCCCAAGAGGGCCCACAGGGCGATGGCGGGCGTGGGTCGGGCGACAAAGGCGTTGGTAACGAGGTCGATGGCGATCGCAGACACGCCGAGGGCGCGGGCGAGGCGACCGAGCTCGGCGCGGGAGGGATCGGCGTCGCGGGTGAGTTGGTGGGCGAGCCAGGTGCCGCGCAGCGCCGCCAGGTGCCAAAGAACGAGGCCTGGTAGGCCAAGCTCGTAGAGGAGCCGCAGCGGTTCGCTGTGCGGGTCGATCGGCTTCCAGAACCCAAGGTGGTCGCCGAGTCCGAGTCCGAGCAGCTGCTCCATCGTCGATCGGTCGGCGAACGCGAGGCCACTGTCGCGCCAGATGGCCACGCGGTGGGTGCCAAGCGCCTCCCAGCCGGCCGCGGGGGCGATGCCGACCAGGGCGGCTCCGAACTCCCGCCAGCGGTCGAGGTCCATAGCGACCCACGCGGCCGCGCCGACCACGGCGAGGGGCAACGTCCGTCGGGGCGCCCACGCCAGCGCGAAGAGGCCGACGAAGGCCACGGCGGAACGCACGTGTGTACTCCAGAGGGCCGCGAGGGACGCCAACGCGAGGAGGGCGAGCGGGGCGCGCCAAGGGCCCGGCCGGGCCGCGAAAGCGCCAGCGAGGATGGCTGTGATCGCGGCATTGTAGGCGTGATTGTGGACGTTGGCATAGGGCCCGAGGTTTCGCGCGACTCCGTGTTCCACTTCTGGAGTCCCGAAGAACCACGTTCCAAGCGCCACGGTGACGGGAAGGGCGGCGACCGCGAGGAAGGCCCCCACGAGGCGTCGGGCAGCCGCGGGGTCGGGAGTGGCGGCCAGGTAGGCGAGGGGGGGGACGCCGAGAACGGCGAATTGTCTCAGGCCGCCTCCCGGGTCGTCGGCGCGCAGGAGACCGAGCGCGAGGACGGCGTACCAAACCCCTGCGACGGCCGTTTCCACGCGGGGGCGCGGCGTGACGAATGCACGCCAAGCCATGGCGACCGCAAGCCCCCCGCCAAGCACGTGAGCGACCGAGACGGGCCCGAGGTGCCACGGCCAGGTCAGCTCGGTGGCCTGGCGTAGGCCTAGGAAGCTCGTCATGGGCGGGCCCCGGCAGTGGCGTTAGCCCGCGGCGGAGGGTGGGACGGCATGGGTGGGCGACGTGTCCTCGTGACCGGTGGGGCGGGGTTCGTCGGAAGCCACCTCGTGGATCGGTTGCTGCGCGACGGCCACGACGTCATCTGCCTCGACAACCTGCGGACGGGATCGCGTCGGAACATCGCCCACCACGAGGGCGAGCGCCGATTTCTCTTCGTGGAGCGCGACGTCCAATCTCCGTTTTTCGCACCGGTGGATTGGATCTTCAACCTCGCGTGCCCCGCGTCGCCGGTCCACTATCAGTCCGACCCCGTGGACACCGTTCGCACGAGCGTCCTCGGCATGATCCACATGTTGGACCTGGCCAAGCAGACGGGCGCCAGGGTGTTGCAGGCCAGCACGTCGGAAGTCTACGGCGACCCGCTCGAACACCCGCAGACCGAGTCGTACTGGGGCAATGTCAACCCGATCTCGCGCCGTGGCTGCTACGACGAGGGCAAGCGCTGCGCGGAGACGCTTGCGTTCGACTACCATCGTGGCTTCGGCGTCGACATCCGCGTCGTCCGCATCTTCAACACCCACGGTCCTAGGATGGCACGGGACGACGGACGCGTCGTGAGCAACTTCGTCCTGCAGGCCCTCATGGGCCGGCCGTTGACGGTGTACGGCGACGGTACGCTGACGCGCTCGTTTCAGTACGTCGACGACCTCGTCGAAGGCATGATGCGCATGATGGAAACCGAGGATTTCACGGGCCCCGTCAATCTCGGCAATCCCGACGAAATCACGATCCTCGAATTGGCCCAGCGCGTGCTTCGCATCACGGGTTCGCGAAGCGAAATCCGCCACCTGCCGGCCGTCGACCACGACCCCCAGCAGCGGCGGGCCGACATCACGCTCGCGCGGCAACGGCTTGGCTGGTCGCCCAAGGTTGCCACGGACGCCGGGCTCGAACGCACGGTGGCTTGGTTTCGAAATGAACTGGCGGCCGACGGCCGAGGGGAGGGCGCATGATCGGGCAAGAGAACGAGGCGGCGTCCAACCCGCTTTCGGAGCGCCTCGACGAGCTGAGGGCCATCGTCCTCATCCATCGGTGGCTGATCGGAATCTTCGCGGCCGCGGTGCTCGCGCTGACGCTCGTTGGCAGCCTGTTGGCCACGAAGCAGTACCGGGGCACCCTGAAGCTTCACATCAGCCCCGTCACCGGACTGGAGGTTCAGGTTCAGGAGGTGATGGACCAGAGCCTGAACTACACGCGCAACACGCGTCAGTTCTACCGTACGCAGATGGAGATCATGGCGTCCGCTCCGGTCCTCGAGGAGGTCGCCCGGCGGTTCGAGGCCGCGTACGGCGCGGGAACGATGACGGCCGGACGTGTCGGCCAGGTCATCGACATCACGCCGGTCCAGGCGAGCGAGTTGATGGAAGTGTCGGCGACGTTGCCCGACCCTGAACAAGCCGCGGCCCTCGCGAACCTGCTCGCGAAATCCTACAGCGACCACAACCTCGACGCCCGGCGCGACGCGAGCCGTGAGGCGCGGGTCTGGCTCCAAGAACAGCTCGTCGACGCCGAGCGGCGCATCATCGAAGGCAACCAGCGGTTGCTTGCGTACCAAACGGGCCAGGGCCTCGGCGACGTCGAGGAAACCGTGACGGCGCTGTCATCGTCGAGCCAGTCGCTGAGCCGGGTCACGGGGGAAACGACGACCGAGCGCGTGCTGCTCGAGACGAACGTGGCTGCCCATCGACGGATGCTCGCCAACGGGCAGGTCGTCGAATTGGCAAAGGACCTGGCTACGCCGGAACTCGCCACGTTGGTCGCCGCCTATGGTGAAGCCGTCGCCGAGGCTTCCCACCTGGCCGCCCGGTACGGCGAGCGGATGCCGGAACGGCGGGACGCCGACGCGCGGGTCAACGCATTGCTCGAGTCGATGCGTCAGGTGGCGTCCAAGAACGTCGCAGCCGAGGAAATTCGGCTCACCACGCTGCGCGAGAAGGAAAAGAGCCTCGGCACGGCGTTGGACCTGACGAAAGAGCAGCTGCTCGAGCGCCAGGCTCGGATCGGCGGCTACGAGTCCCTTCGCTTGGACCTCGAGCGTGCACGTGCGCTGTTCGAGGCCCTGTCGGAGCGCAACGACGAGCTCGATCTCGCCAGCCGGACCCAGCTGAACAACGTGCGCATCATCGAGGAGGCGCGCCCGAGCGACGACCCCGTGGCGCCGAACCTCATGCTGAACTTGGCCGTCGCGCTGATCAGCGGCCTCGTTGGCGGTTTCGGCCTTGCAGTCCTCCGTACCCAACTCGACGACACCATCCGGTCGCCGCTCGACATCGCAACGTTCCTTCGCGTGCCCTATTTGGGGATGGTGCCGGCGCTGGACGGCGTCGAAGACCCGGCCGAGCGTGCGTTGTACACGCATCGCCATCCCAAGAGTTCCGGCGCCGAGGCCATCCGCGCGATCCGTACGCTTCTGGAGCTCAACCCGTCGGGCAAGGGTCTGCGACGCCTGCTTGTGACCTCAGCCGTCGCGAGCGAAGGCAAGACGGAGACGAGCGTTCGGCTCGCTGTGAGCTTCGCCAACCTCGGGCGCCGGGTCTTGTTGATCGACGGCGACCTGCGCAAGCCTCGCTTGCACCGCATTTTCGGCGTCGAAAAGGAGCCCGGCGTCTCCGACATCGTGGAGCGCGGTGTGTTCGACGCGGCCATCCGCGGCACTCCGATCCCGAATGTCGACCTGATGTGTGCCGGCACGATGATCGACCGGCCGAACGAGTTGCTGGCCTCCTCGGCGATGGCGGCCCGCCTCGACGAGTTGGGGCGCCGCTATGACCTCATCCTCATCGACACGCCGCCAAGCCAGGTGCTGTCGGACGCGCTGCTCGTCAGCCGCGTCGTGGATGGCGTCGTCCTCGTCGTTCGCAACCAGGCCGTGAGCCGTCAGATCGTGCGCGACACGGTCCGACGTCTGCAGCAGGTCGGCGCGCCTTTGCTTGGCGTCGTGGTGAACGCGGTCCTTTCGGGTCGCGGCGGTCGCTATTCCTACTACGGGTACGGCTATGGATACGGCTACGGGTACGGCTACGGCGCCCATTACGGAGCCGAAGAAGAGGACCCGAAGAGCAAGGCGTCCGGGTCGGCGTAGCCTCGTCGTCGGGCTGGCTCTCGCCGCGGGGTTGGTCGCCTTGGGGACCGGCAACGGCGGCGTCGTCGCAGTCTGGCGTGCCAGTTGCCTCGGTTGTCTGGCGCTTGGCGTGTTGTGGCTCGCGCGGAGCGACGACGCGACGCTTGCGCGCCTCGCGCCGCTGCGTTCGGCTGCTTTTGCGGCGCTTGCGGTGGCGGGGGCGATGGCGGTCGGCCTGGTGCCGGTGCCGTCGACCATCGGGGCTTGGTTGGCGCCTGGCCGTTTCGATGCGAGGCCGGCGGCGTGGGGCTCCCTTGCGCTCGAGCCGGAGCGGGTCCTCGACAGCTTGGCGGTTGGGGCGCTGGCCGTTGCGGCGGGTGTGCTTGGTGGCGCCGTCGGGGGGTCGATCGGTAGGCGGCGCAGTCTGGACCCCCTCCCGTTCGCCCTGATCGGCGTGTTGGCGACCGCCGGGGTTCATCTGGCGGTCGGCGCCCAAACCGTGTGGGGGTGGGTGCCCCACCTGAGTCGGGTGCCCGCCTTTTTCGCCCCTTTCGTCAACGCCGACCACTTCGCCACGGCGGTGCTGTTGTTGCTCCCGCCGACCTTGGCCGCGTCATTGGACCACGAGCTGAGTGCATTCCGCCGACTCGCCTGGGGCGCGGTCGTCCTCGTGGCCGTCGGGATGGTGGTGGCGACGAAATCGGTGGCGGCGATCGGGCTGCTCGGTGCGTCCATGATCGTCGTCAGCCATCCCTGGCGGCTGAACCCGGCGCTCGTGGCCCCGCTGGCGCTCACCGTAGCCGTCGCCGCACCGTGGGTGCAGGCCTTGGCGCCCCAGTGGTGGCATGCGTCGGTGCTGGGCCGATGGGGCCACGTTCGCGACGCGTGGCCGATGTTCTTGGACTTCCCGTTGGCGGGGGTTGGCGCTGGCGGCTTTGGAGCTGCGTTCCCGTTCTACGACACCGACGCCGTGTTCCACCGACTCGGGCACCTGCACTCCGAACCGTTGCAGTGGTGCGTAGAGACCGGCGTCATCGGCGTTGTCGCCGGCCTCTACGCCCTTGTGACCGTCGCGCGGTCCCGGCCGGCGGGCGGGGAACGTGGCCGGGCCGTCGACATCGGGCTCAGCGCAGTGGCCCTGCACGCCGTCGTCGACTTCCCTCTGCGGCTGCCCGTGCTGTTGGCGGCGGCCACGGCCGTGCTTGGTTGGCGGCTGACGGCCTTCGGCAGCGGGGACGGTGTCGACGTGCTGCGCGTTCGACGCGCGCTGGTGGGGGTATTCGCGGTGACCCTTGGCGCCCTGGCGTGGGAAGTCCGCGGCGTGGTTCGCGATTGGACGACCGCGCCGGTAACGACCGTCGCAGAACAGGCCTTCCCTGGTCATCCGGCCGTCCGAATTCACATGGCCCGGCAGCAAGGGGAGGCGGGGGACAAGGCGGGCGCGACGACGGCCCTGCTCGCGTTGGCGGCGGACGCCCCGCACGACGCCGAGGTGCTGATCGAGGTTGGGCGCGCGCTGACCGCGTTGTCGGCGGTGGCGGAAGCGGATGACGTGCTCGCGCGCGCCGTCGTGCGGTCCCCGGCCGACGCGCGGGCCTGGTGGCTCCGTGCGCGGCTGGCCTCGCGTCGAGGGGACCCCGTCGCCGTCGAGTACTTTGCGCGGGCCCTGGCGGCGTCCCCATGGAACCCGGACCTCTTCGACGAGGCCTGGAAGACGTTGCCGATGGCCTCGATCTGGGCCGATGAGCTGAGCGACGCTGAACCCTATGTCCTGGTCCAGATTGGGCGACGAGCGGGGCCCGACGAGGCCGAGGCCGCCGTTCGGGCCTTCTCCCGGGCGGCCGAACTGGAGCCTTGGCGCTGGGGGGACCTCCCGGATTTGGGCGTCGCATTGCACCAGGTGGGACGTTCGGAGGAAGCGCGGACGATGTTGGAGGGCCTCGTCGAGCGTCGACCGGACCTCGTGCGTGCCTGGCTCGCACTCGTCCGCGTCCGCCGCGAGATGGGCGACGACGCGGGCGCCCTGACGGCCGCCGAGGTCGCGGCCCGTTCGGACGCCGGCGGACGCATTGCGGTGGTCGAGTTGACGGAGCGCTTGTCGGGTCCCGCCGCCGCGCTTCAGCGGGCGGAGCGGTGGGACGCCGAGGGGCGGATGGACCCAGCGCTACACCTGCTGGCGGCGCGGCTGGAGGCGGACCTCGGGGCGCCGAGGGCCTGCCTCTTGCGGATCGAACGGGAGGGGCTGACCGAGCACCGTACGCTCAGGCGGCCGGCCAAGGATCTGGCGCTGCGGTGCCAGGGAGGTCCGTGAAGCGGCGGGAGGCCAGCATCCCACAGGCGGCGTGGCGGCCAGCGCCCCCAGAGTAACGGCGTTGGGTGGCGATGCCGGCGGAGTGGAGCGCTTGGACGAAGGCGATGCGCTCGGCGTCGGTGGCGCGCCGGCGACCGTCGCCCTCGTCCCAGCGGTTCAAGTCGATCAGGTTGACGCGGATGGGAAGGTCTCCGAAGGTGTCGCACAGCGCGGTCACTTCGTCGGGGCCGTGGTTCTCGCCCCCGATCAGCGTCCATGCGAGCGTGATGCGGTCCCCGGATTGGCGCTGATGTTCCCGAAGGGCGGGAAGCAGGGCCGTGACCGGCTGTCGAGCGGCGATGGGCACGAGGCGCGCGCGGCGCTCCGGGACCGCGGAGTGCAGGGAGAGGATGAGCCTGTATGGATGGGCCTTGGCGACGAACGCCTCGAGGGGACGTCGCAAACCGACGGTCGAAACCGTGATGTTCGAGGCCGTGATGCGACCCCCACAGGGGTCGGACAACACGCGCGCTGCCGTCAGCACGTTCGGCAGGTTCATCAAGGGCTCGCCCTGGCCCATGAAGACGATGCCGGTCACCCGCGCGGTCGGGTCGCGGACGGCGAGGTCGCGGGCGACGGCGCGCCAGGCGGCCACGATCTCCCAGGCCTCCAGGTTGCGCGTGAGCCCCAAGCGGCCCGTCGCGCAAAACGTACATCCGACGGCGCAGCCGACTTGGGTACTGAGGCAGAGGGTGTAGCGGCCCGGACGTTGGAGCGGGATGCGGACGGCCTCAGACGTCGCCCCGTCGGGATGCTCGAAGAGCCACTTTTCGAAGCCGTCGGCATCGTCGCGGACGCGCTCGGCGACGCTGAGGTCTCGGTCGTTGAAGTGGGTGGCGACGGCGTCGCGAAAGGTACGCCGGACGCTCGTTCCAGGCGGCAGCGTGTCCAGGCCCCCCGAGAGGCGGCGTGCGAGGAGGCGGCGCGCGTCGTCGATGTCGGCGGCGAAACCCGCGGAGGCGAGCGTAGCGACGACGTCGGCGGGCGTGCAGCCAAAGAGGTGAGGGCGAGCGTCCACGTCGGCGCCTAACGCCGGACGCCCGTCCGCCACGTAGGGTTAGCGAGCCCGCGAGAGAGGATGGTGGCGGAAGCCCTTCGTCGAGGCCTCGAGTGGGCCCGGCCCCAGGCCCTCTGGCTTGGCGTCGGCGGACTGTTGGCGTTGGTGGCTGCCTTGGCTGCGGTCCGAGGCAATCCGCTGATCGTCGGGACGGGGCTGTTGGGCCTCTTCTTCCTTGCGATGATCGATTGGCCACACCTCGCGGCCCTTGCCCTCTTCATCAGCCTGATGTTCGACCAGGCCGGTCGCCTCGACGTGTCTGTGGCGGGGCTCCCGCTCACGATGAGCAAGCTCGCGACGGGCGTGTTGATGGGTGTCCTCGCCACGCGGTGGGCCATGGTGAGGCCCTGGGCTTCCGCTTGGACGCCGATGTCTCGCGCCTTGGTCGTCCTGATGGCCGCAATGTTGTGGTCGTTGATCTGGCGCCAGGTGCCAGAGTACGAGGACGACGGCACGCCAGCGGGACGCCTGAATCTCGTCTCGACGGCGATGGTCATCCTGATGGCGCACGCGGTGGCGGCGGCCATTGCCGACGCCCACGTCCGCACCGTGGCGCGTGTGGCGGCGCTCGCCTCGATGCTCGTCTTGGGCGGGGCCATTTTCAATATCGACGAAACGCTTGGCCGGAGCGCAGGCTCCTTCGGCGACCCCAACGCCTGGGCGGGCGTCGTCATGTTGGCCTGCCATTTCGCCTTTGGCGTGTTGTCGGGTGAACGCCTTGGCCGAGTCGCGACGTTGGTCGTCGTGCCGGGCGTCTTTGCGGTCTACGCCGCGGCCCTGTTCCAATCCGGGTCGCGTGGAGGTCTGATCGCGGCCATCGTGTTGTCGCCCCTGACGTTGTGGCTGCTCAGAGGCCATTGGCGTGGCCTCCTTCTCGGCGTGTTGGCCGCGGGGCTGTTGGCGCCGGCCGTCACCGCGGATCCCCAGTTCCTCACGACGCGCTTCAGCGCGCTTTGGGAACCCGAGTTGCACAGCAGTCAGCACACCGGCGTCGACAGCATCGAAGGGCGCTGGTTCTTCCAGGTGCTCGCGTGGGAGCAGTTCCTCGAAAACCCCTGGATGGGCATCGGGCTTGGCGGGTTCAAGACGGTGTCGGCAGACTACTTTCCGCTGTTCGGCGGACGCGACGCCCACAACACGTACATGCAGGTGCTCTGCGAACAGGGGCTCCTTGGCATCAGCGTGCTCGCAGCGTGGTTGTGGTCCGTCGTCAACATGGTCTGGAAAACGGTGCGCGACCCCGCGGCCCCGGCGTGGGTTCAGAGTGCGGTCGCGGGGCTCGGCGTCGGTTGGCTCGGCTTTGCGCTCGTCAACACGACCATCGGCGAGCTGCTGACGAGCGCCTTCGCTTGGTTCTACCTCGGATTGCTTGCGGCCCTCGTCCGCGGAGGGGCGCGTTGATGCTCGCAGTGAAGCGCCAGGATGGCAGCCCGTTCATCGTCGCGGAGGTCGCCCAGGCTCACGACGGGAGCCTCGGGTCGGCCCACGCCTACATCGACCTTGCGGCCGGGGTGGGGGCGGACGCCGTCAAGTTCCAGACCCACATCGCAGACGCGGAGTCGACCGAGCGGGAGCCGTTCCGCGTGCGGTTCTCACGCCAAGACGCGTCACGGCGGGACTACTGGCGACGCATGGAGTTCACCGCGGATCAGTGGCGCGGCCTTGCCGACCACGCCGCGGAGCGGGGGCTCGTGTTCCTGTCGTCGGCGTTTTCGCCGGCCGCCGTCGACCTCCTCGGCGCGGTCGGAATGTTGGCCTGGAAAGTTGGCTCTGGCGAGGTGACGAACCTGCCACTTCTGCGTCGGATGGCAGCGACGGGGCGGCCGGTGTGGTTGTCGTCGGGGATGTCGTCTTGGGCGGACCTCGACGCGGCCGTCGCCACGGTGCGCGGGCTTGGCGCGCCCGTCGCCGTCTTCCAGTGCACGACGGCCTATCCGTGCCCCGCGGAGCGCCTCGGCCTCAACGTGCTCGCCGAACTGCGTGCACGGTACGGCGTACCCGTGGGCCTGTCGGACCATTCCGCGACCCCTGCGGCCGGCATCGCCGCTGCCGCATTGGGCGTCGACATCATCGAGGCCCACATCGTGTTCTCGCCGCACAGCTTCGGGCCCGACACGCCAGCGTCGCTGACGCCAGACGCGTTCAAGGCGATGGTGGACGGCGTGCGCTTTGTCGCGCGTGCGCTGGCCCATCCGGTCGACAAAGCGGTGGAAGCGGCTGCGACGACCGAGCTGCGGACGATGTTCGGCCGCTCGGTCGTGGCAGCGCGGCCGCTTTCCGCGGGGACCGTGTTGGGCGAGGACGACCTCGCGTTGAAGAAGCCCGGCGGCGGATGGCCGCCGGACCGACTCGAATTGCTCATGGGCCGCGTCCTACGCGTCCCGCTGGCGTTGGACGCACCGCTGTCGGAGGATGTCCTTGTCTGAACCGACACGCGTGCTGACGGTCCTCGTCGATCGGGCCAACTACGGTCGAATGAAGCCCGTGATGTCAGCGATCGCCGCACGGGACGACCTCGTCCAACAGGTGGTGTGTGCCGGCTCGATGGTGCTCGACCGCTTCGACCGGACCGCGCGGGTGGTCGCGGACGACGGCTTTGACGTCGTCGCCGAGATCTACGGCGAACTCGAGGGCAGCCATCCGACGACGATGGCGCGGAGCCTCGGCCTTCACGTGCTCGAATTCGCGACGGAGTTCCGGCGCAACGACCCCGACGTCGTGCTGCTCATCGGCGACCGCTACGAGGCGCTCGGGGCCGCGCTTGCGGCCGGCTACGGCAACCACTGCCTCGTCCACCTTCAGGGGGGCGAGGTTTCGGGCTCCGTCGACGAGTCCGCCCGCCACGCCATCTCCAAGTTCGCCCACTGGCACGTGCCGGCGACCCAACGTGCCGCCGACTACCTCGTGCGCATGGGCGAGCGGCCAGACAGCATCCTGGCCGTTGGGTGCCCGTCCGTCGACCTCGCTCGCCAGCTGGACCGGCGTGCTCCGCGCGACCTCTTCGACCGCTCGGGTGCCGGCGCCTCCATCGACCCGTCGCGGCCCTACGCCCTTTGCGTCTTTCACCCCGACAGCACCGAGTTCGGCGACGAGCGGCGGCAGATGTCCGAGGTCCTGGCCGCGCTCCAGGACGTCGCGATGCCGACCGTCCTGCTTTGGCCCAACATCGACGCGGGCAGCAACGCCGTGAGCAAGGTGATTCGCACCTGGCGCGACCGCGTGCGGCCAGACTGGTTGCGGACGCTGACGAATCTGACGCCCGAGGACTACCTGCGCGCGTTGGGCGGAGCCGCGGTGGCCGTGGGGAATTCGTCGAGCTTCGTTCGCGATGCCTCCTGCTTTGGCACGCCGGTCGTGCTCGTGGGTGCAAGGCAGGACGGTCGCGAGCGGGACGCCCACGTCACCCGGGTGGACGCCAGCGCATCTGGCGTCGCCGGCGCGATGCGGGCAGGGGTGGCCCACGGGCCTTGGCCGGCGAGTACGCTCTATGGAGATGGGCACGTGTCGGCGCGCGTCGCCGCCGCCCTTGTCGGCCGTAGACGCTACATCAAGCGGTTGGACTACCCGGAGCGCGATCGGGGCTGAGGGACGCCGTCGCCTGAGCCCGTAGGTCGGAATCGCCGCTTGCGACGACGACGAGCACTTCGCGGGCGAGAAAGGACAACGTGTCCAACAGGGCGCTCCTCCGGTCGGGGTCGAGGCCGCGGAGCGGGTCGTCGAGGAGCAAGATCGCGGGTCGCGTCGCCAGGGCCCGCGCGAAGCCGATGCGCTGGCGCTCGCCCCCGGAGACCGTGGCTGTGGTGACGGGCCGGTCGAGCGGCCACGTCGCGAGGCCTGCGCGATCGGCAGCGGTGCGAAGGGCCTCGATCGGCAGCCCGCGGTGGGCGTCGATCTCCTCGGCGAGGGTCGCGCCAAGCAGACCGACGCGTGCTGGGATGGACACAACCGCTTGACCCGCAGGACATTCGAGGGCGAAGGTGCCGCTGGCGGGGGTGAGCGAACCCGTCAGGACCCGAAGCAGGGACGTTTTGCCGCAGCCGGCCGGCCCCTCGAGGACGGCGAGGCGGGGTCCGTGAAGGTGGGCGGTCCAGGATGGAAGGCCCTCGCGGGGGACGAGGGCGTCGAGTCGGAGGCCGGGCGTGGAAGCGCGGGCAACCTCCGGAGGGCGAACGACGGACGCCTCGGCCGCCTCGGTGGCGGTGCGGATCGCGTCGGCGACCGGCAGGGCCTCTTCGACGAGGTGCCACGCCGCCAGCGCGGCGTTGCCAGCCTGAGCGGCGCGCAGGGCGAGTAGCGCGGTCGCAAGCGAGGCGGCGTCGAGGTCGGCACCCCACGCGAGGCCGACCGCGATGGCGGCCACCACGGCGAGGGGGGCAAGACCAAGCGCGAGGTCGGACGCCACGCGGCCGTACCACCATGCGCGCCGTCGCAAGCTCTGCAGGCGGGTCATCGCGACGTCGAGGCGGGCCTGGACCCGGCTGGCGGTGTCGGCGAGGCGGATTTCGCGCGCCAGCCCCAACGTCTCATCCACCTGAACGGCAAGCGCGCGCTCGGCGACTGCACGCCGCGCGGACAGCGCGCGCGATTTGGCCCGCAACGCGCGAGGCAGGGCAGCGAGCACGACGATGAGCGCGACGCCGATGGGGACAGCCCCTGGCCGCGTGAGCGCCGCTGCGACGAGGAGCAGGCCACAATGGACGGCGGCACTCGCTGCGACCGCCGCCGACGCGACAACTTGGTGGAGTTGCCCGGAGACGACGGTCGTCAGGTGCGTCAGATCGGCGGGGGCTGGCGGTTCGGAGGTTTGTGCGACAGCGCGAAGCAGGCGAGTGCGCCAGCGCCCTTCCAAGGTTCGGGCGACGGCGTTGCTCGCGACGACGTCCGCGATCGACGCGACCGAACGGACCCCTACGGCAGCCGCGGCGAACGCGAGCAACATCGAACGGTCGAGCTGGCCGAGGAAGGGGACGTCACCCCCCCGCACGGCGGCTGCCAGGGTGCCAGCGGCGAAAACCTCGCTGGCCGCGGCCGTCGCGGACAGGGCGGCGAGCAGGACGACGTCCGGTGGGCCAAGGGGGGCGAGGCGTCGCAGGGTGGCGAGTGAGGTGCGCAACGTCGCCCGCTATGTCGCCAGGGGGCCCATGGGGTATTGCCCCTAGGGGGTCGAGTGCCTCGCTCGGTCGTGGCCGTCGAACTGCGCTGGCTCGTGCCGGTCGCGCTGATTGCCGGCCTCGCTGCGCGGGCGGAAGCGGAGGGGCTGCTGCGTTTGACGGCGTGGTTCGATGCGGCGGCGTCGGGCCAAGCGGGCGCCTCGTGGGCCGGGTGGGTCGCGTTGCCCTTGGCGCTTCGGCTGGCGCTGGATCTCGTCGAGGGCCGAATCGCCGCCGCCGGTTTCGCGGGCTTCGAAAAGCGGTCCCGGACCCGCTTGCTCGGGGCCTTTCTCAAGGCAGATTGGTCGGAACAGACGGCGGTACGGCGCAACGAACTGCCCGCGGCGCTTGGCGAGGGCATCGTCCGTCGGACGCGGTGGGTTCGTGCGACAAGCGAAGCGGTCGCCGCGACGATGTCGGCCATGGTCGCGCTCGCGGTGGCGGCGGCCGTCGACCCGCAGATCGTTGGCCTGTTGCTCGTTGGCGTCGCCGTCGGCCTCGTTGGCGCACGGTGGGCCCGGACGCGGGTCGTGCGCGCGACGGTGGCGCTCAAGGACCAGTTGCAGCGGCATGGCCACGAAGTGGCGCAGTGGGTCGAGCAGGTCGACGATCTGCGGGGGGTCTCGGTCGTCGATCGGACCGTCGAGGGCGTGCTCGACCGCGGCGCCGCCCTTGGACCGCTGCGCGCGGAGGGGCGAATCTGGGTCGCGATCAGCCGTTCGATCTTCGTGACGACGGTGATCTGGGTGGCGCTGGCGGCCTTCGCCTGGCGGCCCGAAATGGCGGCCGTGGGCGTTCAGGTCGTCGTGCTCACGGCGCTGCGCCAGCTCGCCGTCGCCCAAAATGCAGCGCAACGTGCGGTCGAGAACTGGCCCTTTGTGGTTGGCTTCGAGGCGCTGATCGGGCGGTTGGTCGCGTCGTACTCTCGGGAGACCGCTGCCGTCCCCCAGACCGACGGGGCGCTGAGCTGGCGGGGCCTCCAGGTTCAGCGGGGCGACACCCGGTTGGGCTGGGACGACGGCCAGGTGGCGCCCGGCGAACACGTCGCCATCATGGGGCCCTCGGGGGCCGGAAAAACCACGCTCGTCGAGACGCTCATGGGCCTGTGGCCGGCGGCCGCGGGCGAGGTCGCGTGGGGTGGCGTGGCGGCAGGTGCGTCGCCGGGTTCCGCCTGGCGGCGCGAGTTCGCCTGGGTGCCGCAGGACCCCGTTTTGGCCGACGGGACCGTCGCCGAAGCCGTGGTCATGGACCGAGACGTCGACGCGGCTGCGGTCGCCGCTGCGCTCGCCGCGGCGGGCTATTCTGGCGACCCTCAACGGCGCGTCGGGGCCGGCGGCCGCGACCTTGGGGAAAGCGAACGGCAGGCGGTGGCGATGGCGCGGGCGTTGGTCGGCGACCCCAGGGTCGTCGTGCTCGATGAACCCGCCGGTCGCGGTGCCTTGGAGCGCGTGGCGCGGTGGCTCGGCGCGGCGGCGGGACGGACCGTCCTCCTCGTCAGCCACGACCCGGCGGTAGCTGGACTGGTTCACCGCACCATCGCCGTGCCTGCACGCCCGGCCGCCGCGAGGGGTTAGGCGGCTGGGCCGAGGCGGACGTGCGGGTATTTCAGGCGTCTGGCGGGTCCCTGTCGAAATTGCCGGCCGCAAGCCGCCGGCTGTACGGGGTGTTTCTGCTGTTCACGCTGATGGCCTTCATGACCAGCGTGGCCCTCTACACGGACCTTGCGGGCTGGGATGGCTCGAACGCGGTGGAGTCCTACCTTGGCAACGAGGGGGACCCCGAGGCCGTGGACATCAAGGTGCCAAGGTCGGTGCACCAGATGCTCGAACAGACGCACTTCCACCTGTTCACGCAGCCGATGCTCTACCTTGTGTTGTCCCACCTCTTCCTGCTCGCGCGCGGAGGGCGCGCGAAGGAAGTCTGGGTGTTCGGGACCGGGGCCTTTCTTCTCGCCCACATCATGGCGCCGTGGTGGGTGTTCAGCGGAGCGCCCGGCTGGGTGATGGCCGTCACCGCTTGGCCGATGCTGATCGGCATGGTGGGAATGGCGTTGTGGCCGCTGCCTGAGCTGTGGTCGTCCTCGCCTTCGCGCTGATCGGCTGCGGGGCGCGCGGCGCGGTCGTCAACGGCGCCGCCATGGGCGGCGAGGTCGCCGTGTTCGTCGCGTCGGGGCCCCCCGCGGAGGCGCGAACGGCGGCCTTGGCGGCTCGGTCGCGCGTGGAGGCCATCGAAGCGGCGGTCACGGACTGGGTGCCAGGCGCCCCGGTGGTGCGATTGAACGCGGGGGAAACGGTCGCACCGTCGCCCGAGTTGGTGGCCCTTGGCGACGCCACCCAGCGCGTCCATGGCGCCACCCATGGGGCCTTTGACCCCACCGTCCGCCCGCTGCTCGCCGTATGGCCGCGCGACGGGAGCTGGCCCGCGGACGCGGCCGTCGACGAGGCTCGGGCGCGGGTAGGTTGGTCGCACGTGCATCGCGACGGAGAGGGGTGGAGGGTCGAGCCCGGGACCGAGGTCGGTTTCGGCGGGATTGCCCAAGGGTACGCCGCGCACGAGGCACGGGCAGAGCTTGGACCCCATCGTGGCGTCGTGGACGTCAGCGGCGACCTCTGCGTTCGCGGGACGTTTTGGGTCCATGTCGTCGCGCCCCGGGGCGACGGCTTCGCGGCCCGGGTGAGGCTGCGGGACACCTGTTTGTCGACGTCGGGCGACTACGCGGACGCTGCATTCTCCGAGGGTCGTCGGGTCCACCATGTCATCGACCCGCGCACCGGACGGCCGTCGTCGGGCGCGATCGCGGCCACGGTCGTCGACGAGGAGGGTGCTGTGGCCGACGCGCTGGCGACGGCGCTCCTCGTCTTGGGACCCGACGGCAGCGCAGTCGATGCCCTTGGCGCCTGGGCGCTCGTCTGGCCCGAAAGCGGCCCGCCTACGGAACTGGGGCGGCGACCGAAGGGCCTTCGGGTGCGTCTGCAAGAAGCTCGGCCATGATGGCGGCTCCCCGGCGGACGCCGACGGCCATCGCCTTGCTCGACACCGTGGCGCCCGACACGATCTTGATGTCGCGGCCGAGCGCGAATCCGTCGCCGTGGCGCTTGCCGACGAACTGATTGCGGAACCGGGGGTCGCGGATGCCTTCACCGAAGGCCTCCCGGTACACGAGCACGTCGTGCAACAGCACGGTGCCTTCCGCGTCGAAGGCAAGCGCGTAGGTGATCGGCTCGTGCTGGCCGAGCTGATCGTCGATGAGGACGTAGCCGAGCGCGTTGGCGCCACGCGCGATGCGGTGCAGGTCGACCTCGGGGTCAACGCGCTTGCCGAGGACCTCACGGAGCCGCTCTTGGGCGGCCGCATCCAGCGTTCTTGAATCTGGCGTCGCTTCGGTCGCGTCTGGGAATGCGGCCTGAATGAAGGCGGCGACGTGCTCCGGCGGGGCGTCGGCGGCCAACGCGAGCGCGGCGAGAAGTAGCGCCACTTGTCACCTCCCGTGGTCGCGTTAACGCGCCGGTAGTGAAATTGATTATCACTTTCGATTGGAGGAACGATGTTCTGGGCACTGAGCGTTGCCGCCGTCGCCAACGAACGGCACTTCACCACCATCTACGAGACCGACGTCCTTCCCGCGGGAACGGCGGAAATCGAGCCTTGGACGACGATCAAGGGCGATGGCGCTGGCGGCCTGGACTTCGCGCACCGGCTGGAATTCGAGGGCGCTCTGACGAACGACCTGCAGACGGCCCTCTACATCAAGTTCTCCGGCTCGAGCACCGGCTTCGACTACGACGGCATCGCGTCCGAGTGGAAGCTCAACCTGCTTTCGCGCGCCGAGAAGCCGATCGGTCTCGCGCTGTACGGTGAGGTGAAGCTCGAGCCCACGGCGGAGGCGGGCGAGCTCAAGTTGCTCGTGGACGCGATGTCCGACAACGTCATCGTTGCGGCCAACCTCGTAGGAGAGGTCGGGCGTTCGCACGCGGCGGGCGCGACCGAGATGGAAGTCGTCGAGGAGGTGTTGGGCGCGGTGGCGTGGCGCACGACCCCGACGACCTCGCTCGGCATCGAGGCCAAGCAGGAACTCGTCCTGATCGACGGCGAATTCGACGAGATCGAGCTCGCCGTCGGCCCGTCGGCCTCCTGGGCCAGCTCGGGGTGGTGGGTCGCGACGACGGTCCCGCTGGTCCTGCCCTTGGAAGGGGGGTCGATTTCTCCCAGCTGGCGGACGATCTTCGGCTTCCACTTCTGAGGTTGGCCGTTCCAAGCGGCCTGCTGGTTACGCGCGGCCCCTCCCGGAGGGGCCGTGGCGAACCGCCTTGCAACTGCGTCGAGCCCCTATTTGCGGCAGCACGCCGGCAACCCCGTCGACTGGTTTCCGTGGGGGCCCGACGCGCTCGCTGAAGCGAAGCGCCGCGACGTCCCCATCCTCCTCAGCGTCGGGTACGCGGCCTGCCACTGGTGCCATGTGATGGAGCGGGAGTCCTTCGAGGACGCCGCCATCGCGGCCAAGATGAACGCGGACTTCGTCAACATCAAGGTTGACCGCGAGGAGCGGCCGGATGTGGACGACGTCTCCATGCGCGCCGTCATGGCCGTCCAACAGGGGCGGGGCGGGTGGCCCTCTACGGTGTTCTTGCTCCCCGACGGCCGGCCGTTCTGGGGTGGGACCTACTTCCCGCCGACGCCGCGTCACGGCATGCCCTCCTTCCCCTCGATCCTCGCTCGCATGTCGTCGCTGTGGCGCGACCAGAGGGCGGATGTCGTGCGGGCGGCGGAGTCCTTGACGGAGCACATCGTGCGCGCCGAGCAGCCGCCTGCGCCCGTGAAGGGGTCGACGGACCGCTGGTTGGCCGCGGTCGTGGCCGCGTGGGCCGTGGACTTCGACGAGGAGAACGGGGGCTTCGTCGGGCGTCCGAAATTCCCGCCTCACGGTGGCCTCCCCGTGTTGTGGACCGCAGCCCTGGCCGGCGACGCGCGCGCGGCGGCGATGGCCGAGCGCACGCTCGAAGGCATGATGCGGGGTGGGACCTACGACCTGCTGGCGGGCGGCTTCTGCAGGTACAGCGTCGACGAACACTGGGTCGTCCCGCACTTCGAGAAGATGCTCTACGACCAGGCGGAGCTGATTCCGTCCTACGTGTTGGGACATCAGGCGCTCGGTCGACCCGAGTGGGCCCGGGTCGCACGCGAAACGGCCGCGTTCGTCCTGCGCGAGCTCGGCCTGCCCGACGGCGGGTTCGCCGCCAGCCTCGACGCCGACGCGGCTGGCGAGGAGGGTTCACACGCCTCGTGGACGCCCGAGGAGATCGTCGACGTGTTGGGTCCGACGGGCGTAGGGGTCGCGGCGACCTTTGGGGTGACGGCAGAAGGCAACTTCGAGCACGGCCGCAGCGTGTTGCGCCTCGAGCGGCCGCTCGAGGACCAGTCGAATCCCGGGGCGCTGACGGCGGCCATGTTGCGGCTCGCAGACGCCCGGGCGCGGCGCCCGCAGCCCACGCGGGACGACAAGATGGTCGCGGCCTGGAACGGCCGGATGGGGTCTGCGCTCGTCGGACTGTTCCTCGGCCTCGGCGACCGATGGGCGCTGGATGCCGCCCTCGATCTGGCCGCCGCCATCGATCGGCGCCTGGTTGTGGGGGGGCGGCTGCACCGCAGCGCGCTCGGCGACTCCGTCTCGGTGCCCGCCTTCTGCGACGACGTCGCCGCCGTCGGCCTTTTTCATCTCGACCTGTTCCAGGCCACGGGGTCGGTGACCTGGCTGGACCGCGCCGTTGCGAGCGCCGACTTCCTGATCTCGGAGTTCTGGTCCGATTCGTGTTTGGCCATGGCGGCGCGGGACGCCGAACCCCTGGCGGCGCGCCCGTCCTCCCTGTTGTCGCAGGCGGAGCCCGGCGGCAACGGCTTGGGGGCGCTGCTTTTCGCGCGGTTGGCCACCCTGACGGGGCGCGCCGACTTCGGCGAGCGGGCCGACGGCATCCTCGCCGTCCTTCAGAACTTCCTCCGTCGGAATTGCCGGAGCTTCGGGGTCGAGGCCTTGGCCGGCGCGGTGCGCGCGTCGGGGGGACGACTGCTCGTGGTGACGGGCCCTGGCGCCGTCGAGCTGGCCCAGGCCGTGGCGACGGTTCCCGACACGCTGCGCGTGATGGCGGCGCTCGAACGGCCGGACGTCGCGCGGGTGCCAGCCAGCGAACATCGCGAGGCGGCCGTTGCGACGGCCTTCGTCTGTGAAGCCGACCGATGCTCTGCGCCGGAGACGGATCGCGTCGCGGCGCAGAAGGTCCTCGTCCAGGCCGCCAAGGGCCGTGGGTCGGCGACCTTGGGCTGGCCTCCGGCTCCCGCGGGGGGGTGGCTGGGGTCCGTGTCGGCGCCGTGGCCGGGCCGTGTGACCGTGCTTCACGCCTGGGCGCCGGACGTTGCCGAAAGCGATGCCATGGCCCACCAGCTGGACGATTGGTTCAACGGGGAGGCCCAGCCCGCGGTTCAGGTCGTCGCGGTGGCTGTCGGCGACACCTCGGTCGCGCGGCGGGAAAGGGCTGGGCTGCGCCACCCGGTCCTGTTGGCCGCAGGCGATGACGTGGCTGCTGCGCTCGACCTGCGTACCTGGCCGACCGTGATCGTGCTTGACGCGGCCGGCGCCGAAGTGGCTCGTTGGTCGGGTCGATTCGACCTCGCGGCGTTGGACCGGGTCGTGGCAGCGCTGCCGCGGCGCGCACGAGGGCCAAGTGCGGGCGCCGTGCTGCCGCCGATCGGGTCCTTTGGCCCCACGCATCTGTGCCTGGGGGACGACGGCGTGCTGCACTTCTCCGACACGGGGCGTCACGCCATCGTGGAGGGGGTGGTCGAGCCGGCGGCCGACGGTTGGCCCCACGTCCGCGTCCTGAGGAGTTGGGGAGGGGACGCCGGCTACCGCGACGGGGCACAACCAAGGTTCCGGCGCCCCCACGGCGTCCTGAGGGTGGGCGACGACCTTTGGGTCGCGGACACGGGCAACGACGCGGTCCGCAGGATCGATCTGCGCACTGGAGAGGCGGCGACGGCTAGCCAGGTCGCGGGTCCGGTTGCGATGGCCGGAGACGCGCACGCCGTGTTCGTCTCGTCGGCTCGGGGTCGGACCATCCTGACCCACGTGGCCGGAAGTGGACGGTGGGGCGAGCTGCTCGGAGACGGCGTCGCCGAGCACGTCGACGGGCCCTTACACGCCGCGAGAGCGGTTCAGCCGATGGGCCTGGCGCTCGCAGGCGGGCTGTTGTGGTTCACGGACGGCCGAACCGGTCGCGTGCGCGTGGTCGATCTCGACGCCGGAGAGGTCGCAACCGCCGTCGGCGAGGTGGCCTTCGCGGGCCCGGACGCGCTCGCGGTCGACGGCGACGAAGTCGTGGTCGCGGAGCGGACGGCGGGGGCGCTGACGGCCTTGGACCCCACGACGGGTCGCCGTCGCGCGTTGGCGACGGGGCTCGCCGGACCGGTGGGGTTGGCGCGATGGGGCCGCTGGTGGATCGTCGTCCTCTCGGACGGCGATGGGCTCGTCGCTGTGGCCGACGACGGGAACGTCAGGCCGGTGACGGTGGCGTGACGTTGGCGGATCTGCGGGCCCCAGGCTTCCGGGGGAGCAGTGCCGCTGGTTAGGCGGCCGTATGGCGAGTGTCGGCGCCTCCACCCCCTGGCTGATGCGCGTGATCCCCGCGCTCGCGACGCTGCGGACCTACTCCGTGAAGGACGCGCGATCGGATCTGGTCGCTGGGGCCACCGTCGCGACGGTCGCAGTACCCCAAGCCATCGCCTACGCCATGGTCGCGGGCGTGCCCCCCGAGCACGGGCTCTACACGGCGATCGTGATGACGGCCGTGGGCGCGGTCCTCGATTCGTCCCGCCAGTTGATCAACGGCCCGACCAACGCCATTTCGATTGCGATTCTGAGCGCGCTGGCGCTCGTGCCCCCGGAGCGCCACCTCGAAGCGGCGATCCTGATGGCACTGCTCATCGGCGCCTTCCAGCTCGTGATCTCGCTGCTCCGGCTGGGTGATCTGTCGCGGTACATCAGCCACAGCGTCATCATCGGCTTCACGGTCGGCGCCAGCGCGCTCCTCGTGCTCGACCAGCTCAAGAACCTGTTTGGGTTCACGGCGAAGGGCGACCCGCACGACCACTTCATCCTCCGCTTCGCGGAGACGATGATGCACGGCGGTCCGGTGCACATGATGACGCTGCAAGTGGGCGCGGCGACCATCGCGCTTCTGCTGGCGCTGCGAGGTCTCAAGCGACTGATCGGCACGCCGCTGTTGCCGGACCTCCTGCTCACCGTCCTCATCATGGCGGGTGTGACGAGCCACTACGGGCTCGACGCGCACGGCGTACGGATCGTTGGGGAGATCCCAGCGCGGCTCCCAAGTTTCGCGCTGCCCGCCGTCGACTGGGTGCTCGTCCGCGAGCTGTCGACGTCGGCCCTCGCGATCGGCCTCCTCGGTCTGCTCGAAGCGATCTCGATGGCCAAGGCTATCGCCCAACAGACGAAGCAGAAGCTCGACATGAACCAGCAGTGTTTCGCGGAGGCGTGCGCGAACCTGTCGGCCTCGATGTTCCAGGCGATCCCCGGCAGCGGCAGCCTGACGCGATCGGCGATCAACCAGCAGGCAGGCGGGTCCACGCAATGGGCGGGCGTCGTGTCGGCGGTCTGCGTCGCCGGCATCGTGGTCGCGTTCGGGCCGCTGGCGCGCACCATCCCCAAAGCGACCCTCGCTGGCATCCTGATCGTCGCCTCCTACCGGATGGTCGATTGGAAAGGCCTCGCCTTCCACGTCCGGACGACGCGGATGGACGCGATCATCGTGGCAGCGACGGCGCTCTCGGCGGTGCTTGTGTCCATCGAGTTCTGCGTCATCATCGGCGTGGTGATGTCCATGCTGCTCGCCGTCCAACGGGCCGGCCGCATGTTGTTCACAGAGTTCATCGTCGCGTCCGACGGCGTCATCCATGATCGTCATCCGGGCGAAGCCACGGACCCGAAGATGCTCATGTTCGGCCTCGAAGGGGAGCTCTTTTTCGGCTCTGCGACGGACCTTGAGGAGCATCTCGAAGCGATCGAAGCGCGGTTGAACGGTGAGGTTTCCGTCGTCGTGCTGCGGGCCAAGCGGGTCCGAAATCCCGACGCGGTCAGCGTCCACATGTTGGGCGAGTTCGTGGAACGGTGCCGTCACCGAGGCGTCCGGGTGTTGTTGTGCGGCGTTCGGGCCGAGCTTGCCGAGGCCGTCGGGCGCGCGCGCTTGACCGACGCGTTGGCGCCGTTGTTCTTGGAAGGGACCACGCGGAACAGCAGTACGCTGGCCGCCGTCCGCTACGCGCACGAGTTGATCGACGGTGATCTGGGCGCGCCGCCGTCCACCCGTCCACCGTTGGTCGCCGTCGCGGGCTGATCGGGCAAGCGCTCCGTTAGGGGCGGGATCCGGGGGAACGATGGCGTGGCTGCTGGCGCTGGTCGGTTGTGGCGGGAGCACGTGCCTGTGGGAGGACCTCACGGTGGGGACGTCGACGGCGACCGTGGACGGTGCCGCGTGGGACGGGGGCGTCACGTCGGCGAACTTCGCGGGCGACGGACTCCAACTCGTGACGACCGGCGACGGGGCGCTCCGGTTCACGCTGGTGATGCAGGTCGACGGGACGGGTCGCCCGATGCGTGAGGCGCTCGACGCCGGAGAGTACCCGGTCGAGGGCGTGGTTTTCGACGGCGTCGACGGCGCGTTCGCAACGGTCTTTCCTGCCTCGGGGTCGTCCTACGCGAGCGCCGAGGGCGCGCCGGGGACGTTCTCGATCGAGGCGTCGGACGACGTCTCCGTCTCCGGCTGCTTCGCCTTCGAGGCGGGCCGGTCCGACGGAAAGGTCGCCTTTACCGAGGGCGCCTTCGCGGCGTCCTGGTAGGGTCCGCTACGAGCCGACCTGGACGACCGGGGCCGTGCCGCGGTCGCTCGCGAGGACCGTCAGAAGGTTGGACAGGGTACGTCCCTTGTCGGCGTCCGAGATCGCGTGCCCCTCGGCCTCGAGTTGGCGAATGGCGTCGGAAGCGATGCGGACCGCGCCTTCGACGATGACGCGGCGCGCGCTGAGGAGCGACTCGGCCTGCTGGCGAACGAGCATGATGCCCGCGATTTCCGGCGCGTAGGCGAGGTGGGTGATGGTGACGTCGCGGACGACGACGCCGGCGCTCTTCGCCTCCTCCGTGAGGTGGGAGGCCAACTCGGCGCCAACGGAGGCGGTGTTGCCGCGGAGGCAGTCCTGTCCTTCATCGGCCTCATAGGGGTGGGACGCGGCAACCTTGCGCAGCGCGACCTCGGTCCGGTTGCGGAGGAAGGTCGCGAAGTTGTCGCAGGCGAGCAGGGCGACCTCGGGTTCAGCGACGGCCCACGTGACGACGGCGCCGATCTCAATCGGGCGCCCGCCCGCTTCGTTGACCTTGAGGTGGGGCGTCTCGAAGGTGGTGAGGCGCAGGCTCACCTTGGTCGTCTTGACGAGCGGGTTGATCCAGGACCACCCGTCGGTGTCCAGAGTGCCGACGTAGCGGCCGAAGAGCAGGCCGACTGCGGCCTGGTTGGGCTCGAGGATGCGGAATCCGCCGTAGCCGACGGCGATGAGGATGCCGACGACGGACCAAAGCGCGCCAAGGGTCACCGAGGCGATCGGGTGGATGCGCGCGGCCCAAGAGACGGTCAGGATCGCCAAGGGTGGTGTGACGAGGGTGACGCCAACCAACAGGATGAGGACGAGTAGGCCAGGAAGGCGCCGAAGGGGGCGGCGTTGGATGTCGTGCATGGGAACTCCCGCCCCCAGCTACCACAGGCGCGGTCAAGTTGTTGCGTTGTCGCGTATGCTCCGCCGAACGAACCTAGCTGGCCGTCCCCTGCGTGGCGTAGGGACCCAACCCGCAACGGCGCAGCTCCGCATCGAGGCGACGACGCACGACGCCGTTGACGAACACCGCACCCAACGCCGTAGCCCAGTAGCCCCAGGGCATTTTGGGGCTCTCTTCCACCCACCTCAGCGCGGGGTAGGGCCTTGCCGCGTTCGCGTGGTGGTCGGCGTGCCGCGCGAGGCCGATCAGTGTGTACCGAGTGAACCAACCTTCGGAGTCGAAGCTGTCGCGCACGGAGACGCGGGACGCGGCGCGCGAGAGCCCCCAGTGCTCGATGTAGTTGACGGCTTCGAGGAGCGTAATCGCCCAGGCTGCCTGCACGAGGTGGGCGGCGAGGGCGGAGCCGCCGCCTACCGCGCCCAAGACTGCGGCCGCGAATGCGGCGGCGACGAACCCGTGGAGCACGCCGTTGCGGAGGCCGGTTCGCCCTCGTCGCGCTTCGAGCTCGATGGCGGAGGCGAGCTGTCCGACGACGGAGCGCAGCAGGAAGGGGCCAAATGGTTCGCCGTGGCGCGCGGTTGCGGGGTCGTCGGCCGTCGCCACGCGCTTGTGGTGGCCGCGGACGTGCTCGATGTGGAAGTGGTCGTAGAACACCGACGTCAGCAGGACCCGGCCCAGCCACCGCTCGGCGGTCGAGGTCCGATGGACGAGTTCGTGGGCGACGACGATGGCCGAGTAGCCCGATGCGCTGCCTACGAGGAAGACGCCTACGCCCCATTCGAAGGGGGTCAGCGAATTCGCGCGGGCGGCCAGGAACCCGAGATTCGCGATGTGAGCGGCGGCCAGGACGAGCATGAGCACGTCGTGAGTGCGCGACGGCGGCAGGGGCGCGCCGCGGTCGGGCCGGGCGACGACGTCCAACGCGATGGTCAGTCCGACGGGCACGAGCCAGAGCGCCGACCAAGTGTGGGGCGCGGTCACTCCCCACAGCAGAGTGTAGGCGGGCAGAGCGAGCGCGAGGGCGTGGCGGTCCAGCATCGTTCACCTACGGGATGGTATGTGAACCACTACGACATACGGGGCCGTATGTCAATGCGGGCAACGACCAAGGCGCGGACGCGGGAGGCCCTGTTGGCGGCCGCAGTGGACGCGTTTCGGGACGATGGCGTCGACGGCGCCAGCCTCGACGCGATCTGCGCGCGCGCCGGGTTCACGCGTGGCGCCTTCTACGTTCACTTCGGGGATCGGGAGGCCCTCGTCGTGGCCGTCGTCGAGGCGATTGTGAGCCGATGGACGGCCCAGGTGGTCGTCAGCGCCGACGCCGGTGGCGACCTGGACCGGTCCGTTGCGGGCTTTGCGCGGGAAGTGGGCGCCCTTGGGTCGGGCGACCTCCGGCTCGTGTTGGAGGCGGCCCACCGTCACGTTGCCGTCCGACAGCGCTTTCTCGAGTTGGCCAAGGGCGCCGAAGCGTTGCTCGCCAGCCAGCTGCGGGCGGCTCAGGTGGCGGGGCGGGCCAGCGCGGAGCTCGACGCCGAAGCGTCGGGCGCTGGGCTCGTCGCGCTCGCGATCGGCCTGGTGGCCCTGACGGAGTTGGGTGCGACGGGCTCGAACCAGGTGGGGTCCGTGGCGGACACCGTCCGCTCGGGCTGGCTCGGAACGGGCGTCAGAGGCCCTTGAGGCGGTCGCGGACTTCGTCGGCGAGGCTGGTGGGCGCGTAGGCGGGGCCGTGGGCGGGGACGATGATCGAAGGCGGGTCGGAGGCTAGGCGCGCTTCGTACCAGGCCCGAAGGGCGGGCCGGTCCTTGACGAAGAACCAAACGCAAGGCTTGAACAGCTTGAAGCCCGGCGCGGATCCCGTCCAAGTGAAGAGCCACTGAACCGGCGGCCCGGGTGTACGGTGGATGTTGGAGAGTAGGTCGCCGGTGTACCAGACGGTCCCGGCGTCGGTGGAGATGCTCGCAAACACCTCGCCTGTCCGAAATCCCGGCGGGTCAGCGATCGAGCATCCCGGGTTCAACGTCAACTCCGCGACATCCCGCCACGGGATGTCGGGGTGCTTCTTCTTCAGCGCCGCCAAGCCGCCTGGGGGTCCGTAGGATTGGGCGGCGGGGAAGTGGGCCCGCCAGGTGGTTTGGCCCAGGTGGTGGAACGCGTTGTTCGCGATCAGGGCGGTGATGGGCCCGTGGGTTCCGAGCTCATCGAGCACGGTGGGGTCGTCCACCTTGGGGGGACTGATGACGGCAATGCCGTCCGGCGTCCGAAACGCCAGTGCAGTGGCCCAGGCGCCGCTGGAGAAGCTGTATTCGAACCACCACGCTCGTCCGTCGTGGCCAATGGGATTCCAGTGTGGCATTCCGCGCGGCAACGCGGGCGGTCGACGTCATGGGGCCGCGGGCGCGTGGGGTCGGGTGGGCTAGGCGCTCGGAGGGGTCGTGTCGATCTTGGCGACGATCGTGCTTCACCCCAGCGATGTCCGCGGGTCGTGTACCTCATGACGCGGTGGCGGCCGGAGCCCCCGGAGTCCTTCGAGGCCGTGCTGTTTCGTCAACCGGGCCCTGGGGGAGGGACGTTCGTCGGGAAAATTCCACAACGGCGCTCGCGAACGCGGGGGGGTGACGCATCATTGGGTCGCTCGGGTGCTCAACCTGGTGTCGCTCCGGCCGACCCGTGGCGCTACGGCTGGCCACTGGCGCTGGTCGCCGCCGTCTCGGTGGTCGGGGTGTTGGCATGGCCCTGGCTCGCCCCGACCGACGTCGCGCTGCTGTACTTGCTCGGAATCGCGGTCAGCGCTTTCCTGCGCGGCCGCGGACCGGCACTTGTTGGCGCTGGTCTGTCGGTGGCGGCGTACAACTTCTTTTTCGTCGAGCCGTTCCACACGTTTCGGGTCGCCGACACGCGCCATCTCGTCACGTTTGCAGTCATGGTCGGCGCCGGGCTCGCGCTCAGCGCGCTCGCAGAGCGACTCCGGTTGCACGAGGCCGACGCGCTGTTTCGCGAGCGATGCACGGCTGCGCTGTACACCTTGTCCCGCGCGCTGGCCGGCGCGTACGACGAGGCGCAGGTCCGCCGGTTGGCGGAGGACGCGCGGCGGGAGCCCGGAGACAGCGCGTACGACGATGCGGTCAGCCGCCTCGTGTACATCGCCACGGAGCGGATCCGCGAGGCCCGCGCCGCCCAGGCGGCGACCTTGAGGGCCCGAACCGAGGAGCTGCGCGCTGCCCTTCTCTCTGCGGTGTCGCACGACCTTCGGACGCCGCTGGCCGCGATCACCGGCTCGGCAACCACGCTGCGGACCGTCGCGGGGGTCCTCATGCGCTCTTCCACGGGTGGTGCCGCCCTGGATCCGCTCGCACCCACCGGGCACAACGAGCGGGTCGCTGTGCAGGTGAAGATGGACGCGAACCAGAGGGTGTTCGACGAGTACGCGCAGATCCTCACAGGGATCTGGAGGCTCCACGTCCCGCCCAGGGCGACGCTCGCCCCGGACGTGGACGTCGCTGCGCTCGCGCGGCGGTACGACGTCGCGGGCGGCTACATCAAGAATGCCATGCTCAACGCCGTCGCCGCGGCGGTCGCCGAAGACGCGACGATGCCCATGCTGCGCCAGGCCCATCTCGATCGCGCGGCGCGCGATCAGTGCCGTCGGCCTGGGGCCGAGGTCGGCGTGTCCCGGCTGTCGGAGGCCAGGGCGACCCTTGCGGACGTGGCCCTGCCCGTTCGGGCGCGCCGCCAGGTCGATGAGCTCGTCCAAGCAGCGGCTGCTGGACGCACGGTGTTCGAGCGCTGGGGCGTCGCTGCGAAGCAGTCCGGCGGCCGGGGGACCGTCGGTCTGTTCCACGGCCCTCCGGGCACCGGCAAGACGCTGTGCGCGGAGGCGATCGCCGGCGAGCTGGGCCGACCGCTGCTGCGCGTGACGCTGCCCTCGGTGCTCTCGAAGTGGGTGGGTGAGGCGGAGCGTGCGCTCACGGCGGCGTTCAACGAGGCGACGACCGCGGAGGCGGTGATCGTGCTCGACGAGGTCGACACGCTGCTCATGGAGCGCGGAGCGGCGCGCGCGTCGCGCCACGACGACGGGCTGGTCAACACCTTGCTCGACCTCATCGACCGACACGAGGGCGTGGTCCTGCTGTGCACGAACCGTCCGGCGGTGCTCGACCCAGCGCTCGACCGGCGCGTCGGGTGGTCGGTCGCGTTCGTCGAGCCGGACGAGACGTCACGCGCGGCCATCTGGTCGCGCCTGCTGACGCCCGAAGCGACCGGCGGTGTGGCACTCGACCTCCGCAGGCTCGCTTCGCGGTACGCGCTCACGGGGGGGCGGATCCGCAACGCCGTGATCCGCGCGGCGATGCGGGCGGCGCGCGACGGGAGGGTGGTGACGGCGGTCGACCTGGAGCGCGCGGCGGCGGAGGAGACAGGCGAGCAGGTTGAGGGCGTCGGCTCGCTGGTGGTGGCCGATGCGTGAACCCACGCCTCGAAGGATCGGGTGGCGCGGGATGCCCGGCACCCGTCCGGCAGCCAGGATCTGGCAAGTCCGTCACGCTTCGATGCGCGTCGGCAGTGCTTGCGCGCCCAGGTTCATTGACCCGGTGTGCTTCGCCTGTAATAGCCAGCCTCCAGGCGGGGCCTTCCACGATCGGTGCCGAAAGGGCGACGGGTGAATCGCTTGCTGTTGGACATCACGCTCGCCGCGACCGACGACGTCGACCACACGATCCATGCCGGCCTCGCCGCTGGCGCGGGGTCGCTGGGCTGTGAGCGCGTCGGGGCGCTCGGCTTCCTTCGGCGGCTCGCCAAGGTGGTTGGGGTGCCCTGGGTTCCCGCGGCCATGGGGGAGCGGGTGGCGGTCGCGGATCGCCTCCTCCACGGCCTCGACGATGCTCGGTCCTGGTTCTCCGCGTCACGTCTCAACGATCGCTTCGGTGTTGCGGGCTGGATGGTCACGCGGGTCGACGGGTTGCGCCGCGCTGGATGGACAGGCTCTGCGCCCGCAGAGACGCCACGGCTCGTGACGCTGTCGGTCCTGGATGCGGGGTTGCCAGCTGGGGAGTCCCATCTCGGACACCGCGTGCTGGACCGGGTGCGCACGCTGGAGCGTCTCCCGTTCGCGATGCGGGTCCAGGTCGAGGGCGACGAGGCCGGGCACGACGGCCTCACGCGCAGCGTGCTCGTAGAGCTTCGACGCCTGGGTGTGTCGGTCACGACGGTCGAGTGGGCCGCGAACCAGTCGACGACGGATCTGGGTCGCCTGCAGGCGGCCTTGACCCGGCGCCCGTCGGAGCCGCTCGTCGGCGACGGCACAGTCCGGATCCTCGTGGCAGACACGCCCTGGGAGGCCGCGGAGGCAGTGGCTGCGCTCGCGCGTGCGGAGGGCCGCGACCCCGCCTGGGTGGTGTCCTCGGAGCCGAGCGTGCTGGAGCAGGCTCGGCGCCGGCAGGGTCTTCCCGCGCTCGGCCTCTCGGAGGGGTCCATTCATCGGCCCATCCTGCAGGTGCTGCCGCTCGCACTCGAACTTCAGTTCTGGCCGCAGGACCCGAGCGTGGCCCACCAGTTGCTCACCCTTCCTGTGAGGCCGATTCGCTCGAAGCTGGCTCGTGCCCTGTCGAAGGCGCTGCTGCAGCGCCCAGGGATCGGCAACGAGGCCTGGGGCCAGGCGCTTGATGAGGGTGTCGGCCTTCTGGCGAGCGCCCGTGTGGAGGAGTCGACCTGCACGGACCAGCGCCGTCGCGTCACGCTGCTCTTCCCGGAGCTGCACCTCGACCGGAGCGAGCGGGTCGCCGTGCCCCGAGTCGCGGCCATCGCCTCCGAGATCGCGGCCTGGTCTGAAGGGCGGGCGCGGATGGGAGGTGAGGAAGCGGAAGACCTCGCGGTCGCGGCCCGCGTCGCCCGCGATCTCGTGATCGTGCTCGGCCGCCTGCCGCCCGAGCAGACCCTGGGTCGCCTGGAGGTGCGCCAGCTCTTCGAACTGGTCGCAGCCCCGGGCCGCCCCCGTGACGGCGCAGAGGCAAGTGCCCCGCCTGCATCCTGCGATCCGGCAGGCCTGCCGGTCGGGTCGCGAGACGTGGCGTGGTGGGGGGCCGTGGCCGGCGTGGCCGAGCTCGGGCCGGACGAGGCGTGGACGGCCGCCGAGCGGACAGCGCTGGTCGAGGCCGGGTGCGGTTTGCTGGACGCTGGAGCACGTCGCCTCTCGGAGCACCGGAGGTGGTTGTGGCCGGTGCTGACGGCCAGGGAACGCTTCCTGGCCGTGATGTGGCGCAACAACGGAACCGACGCCGCCGAGCCTCATCCAATGTTCGATGCGTGGCGCGCGGCGGTGGGGCCAGCCTCGATGACCGCGTGCAAGGTCGAGGCTCGTGCGCTCCGCGTCCCCGGATCGGGCGTGCCTTCGTCCACGGTGAACGAGCTGCCGTCACGGGAGCCGGCGGTCGTCTGGACGCTCCCCGAAGGTGCGGTGACGGTCCGGCGTGCGCTCTCGGCGACGAGCATCGAGAAGATGCTGGAGTGTCCGCTGCAGTGGACCTTCCAGAACGGCGCGGGACTCACACCGGGAGCGGCATCCCGTCGCTCAGACGAGCGAGCGGCGATTGGAGCGTTTGCGCACCTCCTCCTCCAAGAGCTGGTGCTGTACCCGAATGACGTGGCGTTCGACTCGCTCACGCCGGAAGAGGCCGCACGGCGTGTGGAGGTCGCGTTCGACGCTCGGGTCGGTGCCGAGGCCGCGACGCTGGTTCTACCCGGCAACGCCGCGACGCTCGCGCGCACGCGGCGCCACATCGTCGACGCGGCTCCGGCACTGGTGCGGGCGCTCCGCGCGGGCGGCTGGTGGCCGGTGCTCGAGGCCGAGGCGTCGTTCAGTGGGCGCTTCGCTGGACACGAGACGTCGGGGCGAGCGGACTTGGTCGTTGCCCGCGCCGACGGGGCCCGGGCCGTCATCGACATCAAGCTCGGCGGGGGGCGGCCGGATGGAAAGCTACGGTCCGGCACGGCCCTCCAACTCGCTGTCTACGCACAGGGTTTCGGGACGGAAGGACGCCTCGCGCGCGGTGCCTACTTCATCGTCGAAGACGGACGCTTGTTGTCTGCGGACCCGGACGCCTTCCCCGCACCCTCGTGGCATGTGCCGGGTCCGCCGTTGGGTGAGGCGTTCCTGGACGCGGAGCGTGCATGGACGTGGTGGGAGGACGTCGTCCGCTCGGGCGTGGTCGCGGCGATCGGCAAGGCCGAGGATGGCACGCTGGTCGGTGCAGTCGCGGAGATCCTGTCGAAGGAGCCGTTCGATGGACCGTGGCGCGACGCCCGTCCGTACTGCGCTTGGTGCGATCAACGCAGGATCTGCGCGTTCACCGTGAGGGCCGAGCTGCCCGACGTGGACGGTTCGACGACGGAAGGTGGTGAGGCATGAGCGCACGCATCGAGGTGGTCTCCGCCAGTGCTGGCACCGGCAAGACCTACCGGCTCGCGAAGGAGATGGCCGACGCGGTCCTGGATGGCCGCGCTCGTCCCGAGGCCATCGTCGCGATCACCTACACCAACAGGGCGGCGGCTGAGCTCGCCAGACGACTTCGTGAGAACCTCCTCAAGGCCGGAGAGGTCGAGAAGGCGGCCCGCATTCGAGACGGGTACCTCGGCACCGTCCACGCGATCTGCCAGAGACTGATTCGTGAGCTCGCGTTCGACGTGGGGCTGTCGCCTCACCTCGTGCCGGCCCCGGAAGCGTTGAAGCAGACGCTCTACCGGGCTGCGGTGGACCAGGCGCTGGGTGCCGAGATCGGGGAGTTGGACGTCGCCACCCGTGCACTCGGGATGGAGACGCGGCGGGACAGTGTCGGTTCCCGGCCCGGTCGCGCCGCTGCGTCGTGGAGGGACGTGCTTGGGCGTGCTGTCCGGCAGGTCGTCGAGAACCGCATGGATGGTGGCGCACTTGACACCTCGCTTGCGAACTCATGGGACGAGGTGCTGGCGCTCCTCGACGACCCGACGGTGGATGCCACCGTGTTCGATGGTGCGGTCGCTCAGGCGGTGGTCGACCTCGAAGCCATGGTCGAGGCCGCCCTTGAGAAGAACCGACAGCGGGGCAAGAGGGTCGGGACGGACGAAAAGCGCCATCGGCAGGTGAAGGCGTGGGCGGACGCGGTGCGACGGGGAGAAGTCCTTCGCTGGCGCGACCTCGCGGTCCTGGCGAAGCGCAAGGACCCCTGGGGGCCGAAGGGATTCGACGGGATCCTCGGTCCGCTCGGCGTGACGTTGGCTACGCACCTCGGCCACCCCAAGCTCCATGATGACCTGGGTCGCGCCCTGCGAACGGTCGTTCACGCAGCTGGCCGCGTGGCCGCCTCGTTCGTGCAGGTCAAGGCGTCCGAGCGCCTGTTGGACTTCGAGGACATGCTCGCGTTTGCCGCGGACCTCCTGGGCGGCGAAACGGTTCGAGAGCACCTCGCCGGGCGCTTCGACCTGGTGCTTGTGGATGAGTTCCAGGACACCTCACCTGTGCAGCTCGCTGCGATCCTCGGCCTGTGCAGCGTGGCGTCTCGAAGCATCTGGGTGGGAGACCGGAAGCAGGCGATCTTTGGCTTCCAGGGCTCGGACCCTCAGTTGATGGCGCAGGCTGCAGCCGCCGTCACGGAGGGGCGACCCGTCGACGTCCTCGGGCGCAACTTCCGTAGCCGTCCTCCACTGGTCGACTTCTGTTCCACGCTCTTCGCACGGGCTCTGCTGCGGGACGGCGTCCCCCCCGAGGAGGTCCGCGTCGCAGCGGCCTGTCCCGAGCCTCCCGACCTTGAAGGTAGGGCGGCGCTGCACCTGTGGCGCCTGCAGAAGGCCCAGGGCGCGGAGGGAGCCCTCCTGTGGGCGCTCGCCGTGGCGCGCGGAGTCCGGGACTTGCTGGACGAGGGCGCACTGGTCCGTGACCACACAGACGACCCGACCGCGCCATCGCCAGTCCGCCCCGTTCGACCCGGCGACATCGCGATCCTTGCGCGCCGCAACCAGGACTGTCGGGAGGTCGCGGAGGCTCTGCGCAGCGTCGGTCTCTCCACACGGGTTCAGCTCGACGGGCTGAACCAGGAGCCGCTCACCTGGCTGCTGCGGGCCGGTCTTGCGCTTTTGGTCGACCCTCGTGATCGTCTGGCAGCGGCCGAAGTCGCGTGGATCGGCGGCGCCTATGGCGAGAGCCCCGACGCGTGGCTTGCAGCCCGCATCGCGGCCTCGGCTGCAGGCGGCGAGGACCTTGGTGATGATGTGCGCGTGGCGAGGCTGCGCGCTCTGGCATCCAGAGCCTGGGCGCTCTCGCCGCTGGAGGCCGTCGACGCGGTGTTCGGTGCGACGGACGCTCCGACGCTCGCGCTGGGTTGGCCCGACCCGGAGCGGTCGTTGTCGAACCTCGAAGCCTTGCGCGGCGTGGCACGCGACTACGAGCAGACCTGCGCTGCCCGGCGGGTGGGAGCCACCGTCGCTGGTCTGGTCCGCCACGTCGAGGACCTCTCGAAGGACGTCTCCCAGGGTATTGCCTCGGATGGCGATGCCGTGAGCGTCGTGACCTGGCACAAGGCCAAGGGTCTCGAGTGGCCCGTCGTCGTCCTCACGACCCTGGATGACGATCTCCGGCTCGACCCCTGGGAGCTGCGTGTTCGACCCGCCGATGCGTTCGACGCGACGCAGCCGCTGGCCGACCGGACCCTCCGCTGGTGGCCGAACCCGTACGAGCTCCAGGCCAACGAGATGGCACTGACCGAGCGAGCGATGCGTTCCGACGCCTTCACTGCGATCGAGGCTGGGCTGCGAGCCGAGGAGCGCCGGCTGGTCTACGTGGCCTTCACCCGGGCGCGGGATCACCTCGTGCTCGCAGCGCTGGCGGACGAGCAGAAGGGGGGCAAGACGAGCATGCTGGACCGTCTGGAGGGCGAGGATGGCGTCGCACTCCTTCAACTGCCGTGGGGTGCGCTCGGTGATGATGCCGCGCCCGTGACCGTCCACGGTGCGGCGGGCTCGTGGCTGAGCACCGTTCGGGCGGTCGTCGACGAGGCGCCGGACGATGTCGTCGCGCCGCCGCGCCCGCGCTGGTTCGAACCGGCCCCTGAGGTGTCTGCGCGCGCGGACCAGCGCTTGACGCCTTCCTCCATGGTCCTTGACGAGGTGTCTCGCGCGGCGGTTCGGGTAGAGCAGGTCGAGCGCATCGCCGAGCGGGTCCAGATTCGGGTGGCGGACGACCGGTACGCGGCGCTCGGCGACGCGGTGCATGCGTTCCTGGCCGCGGATCCTGGAGCCGACGTCGATCGCTCAGAGCGGGTCGTGCTCGCCCGCCTCCAGCTGGACGCCCAGGGTCTCAGCGCGACAGCGGATGCTGCGCGCCTGGTCGACATGGCGGATGCCCTCGCTGGATGGCTCGCTCGCCGCGCACCCGGTTCGAGGGCACTACGAGAGTGGCCAGTCGTGCACCTTCGGGCCGACGGTCGGGTCGTGCGTGGCGAGATCGATCTGCTGATCGCGCACCCCGACGGGGGCTGGATCGTGATCGACCACAAGACCTTCCCAGGCGACGAGGTGAGACGCGACGAGCGTCTGCGCGACTATGCGGGCCAGCTCGGCGCCTACGCGGATGCGGTGGAGGCAGCCACCGGTGAGGAGGTTCGGGAGGTGTGGGTCCACCTGCCCGTCCGGGGTGAGATGGTGCGTCTGGCGGTACCCACATGTTGACACCATCCCGAGCCGGTCGTCGGCCGTGGTATCCGGATCCTGATCGAGACTCTTCGGGAACGTCGCAGGAGCGTGCATGCTGACCGTGGACCAGATCATCGAGCTTGAGAGCGCCTTCTGGGGCGAGAACCTTGGACCACCGACGGACACGTCCGACTGCCTCCTCCGCAAGCGCGGCGTCACGGTCACCTCGCTGCACGAGCGCGTCGACGACACCGCGCAGGGCCGCCTCATGGAGGGGTTCATCGAGGTGATGGACGAGTACTACAGCGAGAACCTCGCCCTGTAGACCACCGAGGCTGTCAATGCCGATCCGTGTCCCCATGCACTTGGTACACCACCCCGAAACCCGCACCGACCTGGTGGCCGACGGCCTGGGCAAGCCCTGGCGCTGGGAGGGCCAGGGGCTGACGCTGGCCATTCGCCAGCAGGTGCTCGAGCACCTGGCCCGGCCTCGCCAGCTGGCCCTGGACGACGACGACCCCATGGTGCGCGACGGTGGCGACGAGGTGACCCTGCCAGCCACCAGCATGGCCAACCTGTGCAGTGGGCTGCTGGGCCTGGGTGGCGCTGTCGGTGTGGTAGTGCTGTGGGGCGAGACTGTGGGCCTGCCCGTGCAGGCCGCCAAGTGATCCCCCGCCCGCCCGAGGCCCGCACCTGGACCCCCGGACAAGCTGCCCGATCAGCTCGCCCGAGCAAGCACGGTCCCACCAGCCGGCGCCTGGTCGGCCTGGCTGCGGGGGCAGGGGTACACCGACGACGAGGTGGGCGAACTGGTGCGCCCGACCCGTGGCGACAAGGGCGCAGGCCTGGGCCGCCACGTGGTGCTCGAGGTGGCCAGCCAGGCCAAGCGCGCCGCCGACGAGGGCCGAGCCTTCAGTGCCGCTGACGCTGCTGCAGCGCGAGCTGGCAGCGTGCGCGCCTACCTCGAGGCCAGGCCCCCCGAGCTGATCGACACACTGGACACCAGGCCCGTGGTGGCGCTGTCGCCCCAGGCCCTTGGACAGCGGCTGCGCTTCGAGCACCAAGCCCCCGAGCTGGGCGCTGAAGTGTGGCGCGACCGACTGACCGCCAGGCCGTGGTGGGTGATCCGCATGGCCGACGAGGTGCAGCGCCCCGAGGGCCGCCCGCGCGAGGCCCGCATGGTCCTCAACGAGACCGAGGCCCCGCTCGTGCGGCGCATCTTCTCCGAGGCGGCGCGCGGAGTCGGCGCGGCCACGATCGCCCGGGTGCTCAACCGCGAGGGCATCACCACCCGCAAGGCCGCAAGTGGACCAACGACGTGGTGCTGTACCTCCTTCGCAACCGCGCGTACCTGGGTGAGCTGCGGTGGGGGAAGGCCGACGACGGCAGCGGCGCCCCGGCGGTGCTGCTCCCCAACGCGCACGAGCCCCTGGTCGACGCCGAGACGTTCGCTCGCATCGCGGGCCTGATCGCCGAGCGCGTCGTCGAGAAGGTGTCGCCGCGACGGCTCGGCGGTGACTACCTGCTCTCCGGCCTGCTGCGGTGTGGGCACTGCGGCCTGGCGATGATCGGCCACGGCGCCAAGAGCGGGAAGGTCCACTACTACGGGTGCCAGACCAAGATGAAGTCGGGCGCGGACCAGTGTGCGGCGGTGCTGCTGAACCGCGAGGCGGTCGAGGCCGCGGTCGTCGACCACCTGTCCACCCACGTCCTCCAGGTCGCGAACCTCCGCAGCCTGCTCGACGAGGTGAACGAGGGGCTCGCCGGCACCACGTCGGTCCTCTCCACGGAGCGCGACGCCAAGCGTGCCCAGCTCGGCACGCAGCGCCAGCAGCTCAACCGCTTGGTCGACGCGCTGGCGCTCGGCACCATCGACCCGGCGGCGATCGCCGATCGCATCAACGACCTGAAGCGCACGACGGATGTGCTCACCGCCGAGCTCGCGAACCTCGACGCTCGCCTGGCCGAGGCCGCGCCCGTCGTCCTCACCGACGACGAGCTCCACGCCTACGTCGAGGGCCTGCGCTCGGTGCTCACCACGCGCCCGCTCGACGAGCAGCGCGCCTTCCTCGGCGCGTGGGTGCGGAGCATCACCGCGACCGGCAAGACCATCGCGGTGGACTACACGGTGCCTGGGTACACCGGCAGCGAGGGCGGGGGCGCGCCGGACCTGGAGTCTCCTCGTAGCGGCCGTTCAACCCAGAGAAGGGGCGAGCGTGCGGCGGCGGGTGTGAACCAGATCCGGCGAGTTCTGTCTACGGCCGGAAATAGCGCCCCCGGCGCGAATCGAACGCGCGACCCACGGCTTCGAAGGCCGTTGCTCTTTCCAACTGAGCTACGGGAGCGTACGCCCCTGGTAGCCCGTTAGCGGCGCCCTCCGGGAGCGCGCATGCTGCCATTTGGGGAACGCCTCGCCGCTGCCGTCCGCGCCGTCGGACACCCCCTATGTGTCGGCATCGACCCCATCGCCGACCGTTGGCCCGACGGATTGGACGGCGTCCAGGGCCTGGAGACGTTCTGCCGCGGTGTCGTCGCCGCCGTCGCCGGGCAGGTCGCCGCCGTCAAACCCCAAAGCGCCTTCTTCGAGGCCTACGGCCATCGCGGCGTCGCCGCCCTCGAACGCGTCATCGCGTCCGCCCGTTCCGCGGGCCTGCTCGTCGTCCTCGACGCCAAACGCGGCGACATCGGCTCCACCGCCACCGCCTACGCGACCGCTCACCTCGGCGGCGACACCCCCGCCGACGCGCTCACGCTCTCGCCCTGGCTCGGCCCTGAGTCGCTCGCGCCCTTCCTCGGGCGCGAGGGCCAAGGCGTCTTCGTCCTCGTCCGCACCTCGAATCCCGGCGCAGACACCTGGCAAGGGTCATCGGGCGCCGGGCCGTCCGCCGCCGTCGCCAAGTGGGTCGCCGACCGGAACGCCGGTGCCCCCGGGTATGGCGACGTCGGCGCCGTGGTCGGGGCCACCCTCGGCGCCGAACTCCTGCACTGGCGACGCGCGATGCCTCGGACCTGGTTGCTAGTCCCGGGGCTCGGGGCCCAAGGCGGTCGCCCCGAAGACGTTCGCGCCGCCCTGGACGCCGACGGGCTCGGCATCCTCGCCAACGTCAGCCGCGACGCGCTCTACCCCCGCAGCGGGCGCGATGGCGCGTCCTTCACGTCAGCCATTCACGACCGGGTCGGTCGGCTCGCCGACTCGCTACGCCGCTGACGGCGTAGCCACGCCAGCGCCGCGAGGCCGAGCCACGGTCCCGCGCCGCCGTTCGGCGCGCCGTTGCAGGTACAGCCACCGACGACGATCTTCTCGTCCGCGAACGGGTCAGCCAGGTCGCCGCCGGGCGTCGTTCCGCTACTGCCGCCGCCGCCGCCGCCGCCACCGGTAGGCCCGCCGCCCGTCGTCGTTCCGCCGCCAGTTCCGCCACCAGTTCCGCCACCGGGCGCATCGGGGTCACACGCGTCGCCAACGCCGTCTGCGTCGGCGTCGGGCTGGTTGGGATTCGCGACGGTCTCGCAGTTGTCGTCGTCGTCGACGACGCCGTCGGCGTCGCCGTCGAACTGGGCGGCCCCCGCGGCGTCGAACCACGTGCTCGAATCATCTCCTTCGCCAGCATTGTACGCGTAGAGGCCAGAGCGGCCGCGGGGAAGAGGCGAGGGGTCCTCGTAGACGAGGCGCTCGACGCCATCGAGGAGCACGCGCAGGACGCCATCGTCCCGCTCCAAGCGCAACGTGTGTGCCTCCCCAGGGATGTCGCCGTCCGCTTGCCCGATCACTTCGGCGACGCCCGCGTCGACGCGCATCAGGATGACGCCCTGCACTTCGTCGTCGTAGGACGACTCCGTCAACGGCGGTGGCGCGGCGCCTTGGCAGGCGTAGGCGAGGTAGAACGTGGCTTCGCCGTCATGGCCGAGCACAAGGCCGATACTGTCGTCGTCTTCCGTGCCGTAGTCGCCCTCGACGGCGCCGTCGGTGAACGCACCCTCCTGCAGCAGCCAGTTGTCGGCCGCCCAGCCGCTTCCCCAACCCTCGCCATCGCTGTCGAGCACGCCGTCGTCGGTAAGCGAGAACGCGCGGCCGGCTTCGCCCCACCAGGGATCCGCGCCGTAGCCGGCCTCCCAGCCGTCGCGGCCGTCCATGACGCCTTCGCCGAAGTCCTCAACGCGCCACAGGATGACGTCCTCGGCCCGAGCCATCGCCACGAGGATCCACCACATCACCACCTCAGTCGTCCCGGCTCGCCTAACCCCTCCCTCGCAGACGTAGGTGTCAACGCCGTCAACAGGCCGTCGGCACCCCTACAACCCTGGACGATTGCCGCGGGGTGGCTACAGGAGGTGCCCCCGTTGGAGCCGCCTTGTTTCAGGCTGAACGTATTCGCGCCATGGTCGAGGCCGCCCTTCCCGACTGCCGGGCCGAGGTGCTTGACGACGCCAACGACGGCGAGCACTTCTCCGCCCGGGTGACGTCGAGCGCCTTCGTCGGCCTCAACCGCGTTCGCCAGCATCAGCTCGTCTACGCGGCCCTCGGCGACCACATGCGGCGGGACATCCACGCCCTTCAGCTCAAGACCATGACGCCCGACGAATGGGCAAAGGAGACGCGATGAGCGCGCAAGACCGCATCCGCCAGACTGTCGAAGGCAACCGCGTCGTCCTCTACATGAAGGGAACCGCCGACTACCCGCAGTGTGGCTTTTCCATGCGCGCTGTTTCCGTGCTCCGCGCGATTGGGGTGGAGTTCGTCGCCGTCGACGTCCTCGCCGATCCCGAGGTGCGCGAAGGCGTGAAGGCCTACAGCAACTGGCCGACGATTCCCCAGCTTTACGTGGACCGCGAGTTCGTTGGCGGCTCGGACATCATGATGGAGATGTACGAGTCGGGCGAGCTCGAAAAGCTGATCGCCGCGGCCCCATGAGCGAACCGGCCGCCCTGCTCGCGGCGGTCCGGACGGCGGCGGGCACGAAGGGATGGGACGCCGGCGTGCGCCTCGCGCGCGATGGTGCCGTGCTTGGCGTCCACGACGACGGCACGGAGGTCCTCCTTCGTGTCAAGGCGGCCCAGCGCGCCCTGCCGTACGAGGTCTACTTGTGGCCGGGCGAGCCCGATTGGGGCTGTGACTGTGGCGTCAAAGAGGGCGCGTGTGCCCACGTCGCAGCGGCGGCCATTGCGTTGGAGCGGACGCGCGCCGGGGGCGTTGCGTTGCCCGAGCCGTCTGCGACCTACCGCGTCACCTTGGTCTACCGATTCACGACCACCGAAGGTGGGTTGAGCGCCTCTCGCGCCGTCCGTCACGCCGACGGCCGAGAGGAGCCCTTCGAGGGCATTCTGGCGAAGGCGTCGCTGCTTGCGAGCCCCGCCGACGTCGCCGCCGAGAGCATGCTCGTGTCCGCGCCGCCGGGGCCGTTGGCAGCCGACTCCCTGCGTCGACTGTTGGCGCTCCTCGATGGCTGTGAAGACGCGACCGTCGACGGGCGCTCGGTCTCCATTGTCGGGGAACCGGCGCTGTTCCGGGTCCGGGTCATGGATGACGGCGACGGCTTCCGTGTCGTCCTGGCGCGGCCCGCGGGGGTGGACGCCTTGTGGCGCGGCGCCGCGCGGCAGGGCGACGTCTTGCGCCCGACGAGCCACGGTGAACTGACGCCTGAACAGCGCAAGATGTTGGCCCAGGGCGTTCGCTACGCGGCGGGCGAAGTCGTCGCCTTGGTTGCCCAGGCGCTGCCAGGCTTGCGCCGACGTGTCCCCATCGACATCGCCACGACGCGCCTTCCGACGGCCGATGCCCTCGTGCCGCGCGTCTCCGTCAAGCTGACCGAACGCGCCTTTGGCCTCGAGGTGTTGCCCGAAGTCGTCTACGGCGACCCGCCGATCGCGCGCGTCCTGTCTTCGGGGGGCCTCGAGGTCCTGTCGGAGCGGGTGGTCCCGGCGCGCGACCCGGCGGCCGAGCGCGCCGTCCAGCGCTCCTGGGAAGACCGATTCAAGCGTCCCGTCGGCCACCGCACGACCGTGACGCCGACGGAGGCCGCCGCCTTTCTCGCGCGCCTTTCGGTCGACCATCACGGCCCTGTCGGCGGCGCGGTCGACCCGGTCCGATACCAGGTCGCGGACGCCCCCCTTCAGCCCTCGATCGACGTCGGGGAGCCCACGGCGGAGGGCTACGGCTTCCATGTCGACTTCACGGTGCCCGGGGGCGGCCATGCCGACCCGCGCGCGGTCCTCGACGCTTGGCGCTCGGGACGGCCGCTGGTCCCCCTCCTCGAGGGCGGCTTTGCGCCGCTCCCTGCGGGCTGGCTCGCGCGCCACGGCGCCGTCCTGCGCGAACTGCTCGACATGCGGGACGCCCAGGAGCGCGTGCCCCGGCAGGCCGTCGCGGCACTCGTCGAGTTGTTGGGGGACGGGCAAGTCGCCGCTCCGCCCGACCTTGCCCGCCTCCATGGCTGGCTTGCCGAGGGCAAGGGCCTACCCGAGACGCCCGTTCCCGAAGCGCTCGTCACGCCCCTCCGCCCCTACCAGGAGGTGGGCTTTCGCTGGCTGGGCTTCCTTGGCGACATGGGATTCCACGGCATCCTCGCCGACGACCTGGGCCTCGGCAAGACGCTGCAGGCCCTCGCGACGCTCATGGCGCGCCCGGGCCCCCACCTCGTCGTCGCGCCAACGAGCGTGCTCCGCTCTTGGGAGTCCGAACTCAAGCGGTCGGCCCCGACGGTCCGCGCCAACTTCTTCCACGGCACGGGACGCGCCCTCGATCCGACCGCGTCCATCACGCTGACAAGCTACGCGCTTCTCCGCCTCGACGCCGCCGCGCTCGGCGAAGTCGCCTGGTCGACGGTCGTGCTCGACGAGGCCCAGGCGATCAAGAACGCCACGAGCCAAACGGCCCGGGCAGCTTTCCGGATCCGGGCGGAACGGCGCTTCGTGTTGACGGGGACGCCGGTCGAGAACCGCCTCGAAGAGCTCTGGTCGCTGTTCCGCTTCCTCATGCCGGGCCTGCTTGGGCCGCTCGACGCCTTCCGCGAACGCTACGTCTCGCCCATCGAGGCCGGCGACCCTGGCGCACGAGCCGCGCTCCGGGCGCGGGTTCGGCCCTACATCCTGCGCCGCCTCAAGCAGGACGTTGCGCGCGAGTTGCCGCCGTTGACGTCGATGATCGAACGCTGCGAGATGGGCCCTGAGCAGCGACGTTTCTACGACACGGTCCGGCTCGCGGCTCGGCAGGAGGTCCAAGAAGCGCTCCGGAAGGGGGCGGGCTCCACGATGCATGTGCTCGAAGCTCTGCTTCGATTGCGGCAGGCCTGCTGCGACCCCGAACTCGTGCCGGGCGGTGGTGGGCGCTCGTTGGGGGCCGCGAAGCTCGATCGCCTGGAGCAGATCCTCGTCGATCTCGCAGTCGAGGGGCACCGGGCGCTCGTCTTCTCCCAGTGGACCGGTCTGTTGGACCGCGTCGAGCCCCGGCTACGGGCGCTTGGCATCGACTGGGTCCGCCTCGACGGCAGTACGCGCGACCGCGGCGCCGCCATCGACCGTTTCCAGGCGTCCGACGGCCCTCCTGTCTTCCTCCTGTCGCTGAAAGCCGGCGGGACGGGCCTCAACCTGACGGCCGCCGACTACGTCATCCACCTCGACCCGTGGTGGAACCCCGCGGTCGAGCAACAGGCGACCGACCGCGCCCACCGAATCGGCCAGGATCGCCCAGTCGTCTCCATCCGGCTGGTCACCGCAGGCACCGTCGAGGAGCGGATCCTCGAACTGCAGGACGCGAAGCGCGGCCTTCTGGAAGCCGCGATGGGCGCCGAAGGCGGTCTCGTTCAGAGCCTTGGTGCCGAGGAACTGCGCGCGCTGTTCGACGCCGCGTGAGCAACCGGGCACGCCGGCGAGCCGCGGGATAGGACGCGCCGTCGCGGCGCCCATGGGCGTCACGCGCGGGGGCCACGATGGCGAGGCAGCAGGCAACGGGCAGCGTCCGGGCGCTGGTATTCCTCTTGGTGGCAGGCATCGCAGGCATTGCGGCCATCCTGCTCCTCAGCCGCTTGATCGACAGCTACACGCGCCAGATCGAAACGGCGCGGAAGCCTGAGGACAAGGTCATGGTCTTCGTCGCCGCGCGCGACCTGTACCAGGGCGTCACGATCACGGAAGAAGACCTCTACGCCGTCGAGATCCCGACCAAGTACCTGCCTGACGATCCCTTCTTTTCTGCCGAGCACGTCGTGGGGCGCATCCCCCGCGAGCGCATCCTGGCCAACGAGATCGTCCGCGCAGACCGGCTGTCCGATCCCGAGTCTGGCATTGGCCTGAACGCGGTCATCCCCCGCGGCATGCGCGCGATGTCGATCGACGTTCGCGACGCCGAGGCGCTCAGCGGCTTCTTGAACCCGCTCAACTACGTCGATGTCCTCGTGACCGTGCGCCCGCCCGACGACGAGCGCCCCCCGGAGACCCGCACGCTGCTTCAGGCCGTCTTCGTCCTCGGCGTCAACAGCCGCATGGCGAAGGAGACGAAGGAAGAGGCTCGCGAGCGGCGCGGTCCCCAGCGTCCGTCGGTGACGCTCCTCGTCACGGCCGAACAGGCGGAGCAACTCGCCCACGCCATGGCGGTCGGCGAAGTCCGGCTGTCGCTGCGCAACGACCTCGACATCAACTTCTCCGTCCTCGAGGGCGGTACGAACATCGACGACCTGCGCCGTCAGCTGCAGAAGCTCTCGTCTCCGTCCGTCCGGTCGGGCGGCGTACGCTCGTCGGGCGGCACGCTGATGGGTCCGAAGTCGACGCTGGAGATCATCCGCGGCGACCAGAAGTCGGAGCTCGAGATCAACGCCGACGGCACCGTCGACCCGAACCAACGCGGTCGCCGCCGCTGATCGCGCTGCTGTTCGCCTGCGCCGTCCGGGCTCCGGTCGCGGCCACGGAGCCCATCGTCGTCGTCGACGAGGCCGCTCGGGCCATGTTGGTGGCGCGGATCGCCGAAGGGCGAGGGGACGCGGCTCGCGCAGGTGTCGGGTGGGCCCGCGCCTTGGCGTACGACCCGGCCGTCGGGGCCTGGCGCGATCGGGACGAACCTCCCTGGATCGTCGTGCGATGTGGGGACGCGTCCGACGAGGCCTGTCATGCTCCTTGAGCTGCTGGCCTGCGTTCGGACGATTCCGCCCGTCGCGCAACCGCCCGCCGTCACGCTCCAGGCTCGTCTGAAGGTCCAAGTCGAGGCCGCAGGAATGTCGATTTCCTTTCCCGGCGTCCTCGTCCTCGACGGCGAGGACCGCGGCCATCTCGCCGCGCTCGGCCCGCTTGGTGCACCCGTGGTGACCGTGACGGGTGTCGGCGACGCCGTCGCGATTCGGGATGTGCGGCAGCGGATCGTCTACATCGGCGCCTCCGCGGACGACGTGTTGGCGACCGTGTTGGGCCTTGGCGTTGAAGACCTATGGGACTTGTTTCGCGGCGACGTCGCCGATTGGGGGCGTTGGCAGCCCGCGGACCCGACGCTTGGCACGCTGCGTATGGAGCGCAAAGGTGTGGATGGGGACCGCTACGAGGTGCTGAGCGAGTCCAACGGGAGGCCGATCCGCGTGGAGTGGGTCGACGCCCAAGGAACGGTCGAGGGCGAATTGCGTTGGACGGGTTTCGTGACAGCACCCGACGGCGTGGGCGCGGTGCCCGACGGGTGGGTGTGGTCATGGCCGGCGCGTGGCGTACACATCGAGATCGTGGCCGAGTCTTGGCGTCGTCCGGATCCGAACCCGTCGATCTTCGACCTCGTCCCACCCCAGGGCTTCGAGGTGCGGCCGCTGGAGGCCTTGCCGCTCGGTGCGTTCACCCCATGAGCAGGTAGATGCTCAGGGCGCCGATGGCGGCGCCCCCAACCAGGCCCGCGGCGGCGAGGTTCCAGTCGGTGGCTGCGACCTGGCCCACGTCCTCGAAACGGTCGGGGAGGTGGGCGGTGACGGGGCTGGGGACGCGCTCGAACGACGACGGCGCCAGCTGAGTGGCCGACAGTGCGGGTCGGGGCGCGAGGACCAAGTGGACGCGGCGAACATCGCCTTTCCGGTTCCGCAGGATCACGTCGAGATGGACGTGGTCGCCTTCCACCTCGAGCGTGGATGCGCCAACGGGGACGAAGCCGACCATCTCGGGGGGAAGGAGCCCCACCTCGACGTCGCCCGCGGATGGAATGTCCTCGTCGGCGACGACCTCGTCCTGGACGACGGGGCGGTTGGCCGTGTTCGACGACCGTGTGATTGCGCGAATCCACGCGGCCACCTGGTCGCCGTCGACGGGGTCGTCGGGGCGTGCGACGGCGAGGATGCGCGCGTCGACGCCTTGTCCTGTGAGGGCGGCGCGGACGCGGTCGGTGGCGAGTTGAAGGACGGTTTCGTAGGACTCGACCACCCCGCGACCTTCGAGGGCGGCGCAGGGGACGACGGGAAAGCCGTACGGGTTGATCGCGAAGACGACGTCGTCAGGTGGGCGGGCGGTGTCGTCGTCGATGTGGTTGACCTGGATGACGACGGGCATGGCGGCGAGTTTGCGCCCGACCTCGCTGAGCGCTTGTTCGACGGCCAACATGGCGTCGACGTTGGCGACGTCGGAATCCCGGCGAGCGTCAGCGACGAAGATGATGGCGTCGGCGTCGCGCAGGACCTCCTGGCGATGGGCCCCAACGTCGATGTCCAAGGGCAGCGACACGAGTTGGACGTGCAGGGCCAGGTCGTGGAGCAGGGTCGCCCCTTGGGGGCTCATGTCGAAGAACCAACTGCGGGCATCGGTGCCCGTAGGTCCAAACCGGTGGAGCCGGTTGCGCCGGGTGCCGCCAAATTGTTCGTGGAGTCGGCGGACGTTGGTGCCGCTGCCTGCTCCCGTTGGGCCCACGAAGACAAGGCGAATCGTCACGGTTCGGGTGTCGAGGTTGACGGTCGCCATCTTGACCGTCCTACCCGGTTCGAAGCGGCCGCGAGGCGGTGCGCGTTAGCGGCCCGCCGGAGGCGCCGTGATCGCCGTCATCCCATGGTTCGACGTGCCGATGGTGGAGATCCCGCTGCCCGGGGGGCGCGCGCTGCCGATCCATGGGTTCGGGGTGCTCGTGGCGCTCGGCTTCCTCATCGGTGGGCGCGTCGCGATGAACCGCGCGGCCCGGATCGGCCTGGACCCCGAGCGCATCAACCAGGTCGTCGGGTGGCTCGTGGTCGGCACCTTCATCGGCGGCCACGTCGGCTTCGGCCTGATGTACCAGCCGGCCGAGTACTTCGCCGACCCGATCAAGTTCCTTCAGTTCTGGCACGGCCTGTCGAGCTTCGGCGGCTTCGTCGTCTGCGTGCCGCTCGCGATCTACTTCTTCGCCAAGTATCGGCTCCCCGTCTGGCCCTACCTGGACTGCCTCGCCCACGGCTTCGCGATGGGTTGGTTCTTCGGGCGGATGGGCTGTTTCGTGGCCCACGACCACCCCGGGTCCGTGTCGGATTTCCCGCTCGCGGTGATGGGGATTTGCCGCGACGGCCCCGCCAACGTCGCGTGCCACGACATGGGCCTCTACGAGGCGATCTGGTCCATCGCGACCTACGGGTTGTTCGTCGTCCTCGATCGCGTCCGTACGTGGCCCGCCGGCTTCTTCACGCTCGCGATCGGGCTGCTCTACGGCCCGCTGCGCTTCTTCATGGACTTCTTGCGGCCGGAGGCGTCGGACCCCCGGTACTTCGGGTACACGCCGGGCCAATATGGCAGCCTCTTGCTCACCGGCGTCTGCCTGTTTTTTCTGACCCGGCTGCGCAGCCGCGAAGGCTGATCGCGCGAGAGCGCGATCAGAACTGGACGCCGGCGCCAGCCCGGAAGATGAATCCGCCCGCGGCCATGTCACCAAAATTGCCGTAGGTCGCGCGGCTCACGCCTGCGATGCCTCCTTCCAGCCACAGCGCCGGCTGGGCAGGCCAGTCTGGCAGCGGGACAGTGGCACATGCCCCCAACGTCGCCATGCCGCCCGGGTGGACGGCGCGCTCCACGAGTTGGTCGATGTTGTCGTCGTCGCTGGCGTCGCCGTCGAACTTGAAGGCGCCTTGAAGGACGAGCGCCTGCGCCGACACGTAGGGCTGGATGACGTCGTGAAGGTGCCACACGCCCTTGAGCCCGCCGGTCCATTCGTTGGCCTGGTAGGCCGACTGGAACGCGGTCTCGCCGGCGAAAACGCTCGCCCCCTGGCTCGCGCGGTGCCAGCCGACGACGACGTGCAAGGGCCCGGCCACGGCGATGCCGCCGCGCAACCCCACCGACGTCACAATGTCTTCATCGGAGACGACGTCGTAAGCGGAATCGCCATTGTGCAGCGAGCCGACTTCGATGGCGACTTCCATGGGCGGCAGGGCCAAGGCGGCCGGTGCGAACAGGATGGTCCACATGGGTACTCCTAGTAGTCGCCGGATTCCGACGGCCCGAAGGCGTCGAAAATCCCGGTGGTGGCAAAGCCGGAAAGCAGGGTGACGTCACCGTCGGGGTCGACGATGGAGATGAGACCCATGGGGTCGTCGTGCGTGACGTAGAAGTTGCCGTCGGACAGGGCGCCGATGGTGATGGGGGGTTCCTCGAGATCGATTTCGATGTTCTGGCCGCCGTAGAGGTCGAGGGCGTAGACGTAGTCGACGCCTTCCTGCAGAATGAGGGCGTGCAACGAGCCTTCCGTCGCGGTGAACGCGGCGGCGATTCCTTGGCTCTCCAGCAGCAGCGGTTGGACGTCTTCGCTCGCGAGGTTGAGGATTTCGAGGCCAGGATGACCGTAGAATGGGCTGCCGAAGTCCTGGTTCTGTGCGGTCAGCGCGATGGCGAATTCTTCGGTGGGGCTGAGCAGGAGCTGCGTCGGCGCGGTCTGCAGGCGGTACTCGACGACGCCGCCCGTCAACGGGTCCACGCGCAGAACGTCCTGGCCTTGTTTCGGCGACCACAGCAGGTCGAAAGCCCCGCCGTCGAGAACGGCGCTCTTGGGCTCGTCGATTTCGATGACCGTCGCGTCGAAGAACTGGTGGTCGACCAAGGTGAACGAGCTGGCGCTCGTGCTGACGATGAGCGTGTTGTCGGCCTCGGCGCTGACGTTCATGGCGACCGGTGGCGCGTCCAGATCGACGATGTTGATGTTGGGATTCAGCAGGTCGAGGATGTACAATTCGGTCGCGCCGGCGATCGACAACATGGCGTGATTGCCATCTGGCGTCAGAACGACGTCGCTCGGCACCGCGATGTCGTCCGGGTCCAGGACGAGTGGGAAGCTCACCGTACGGATCGGCGGGGACGCCATGAGATCGACGACGGCCACTTCCCCGTAGGCGAGGACCACGGCGCGGTCGTTCGTCCCGTCGGGCAAAGTGGTGAACAGCAATTCGTCGGGGGCAAATCCGACGTGGACGGTGGCGCTGGCGCCGTCGTCGAGGTTGACGGCGAGCAGGCTTGTGAGGTCGAGCACGGCGCCGACGTCGTCGAGCAGCGTCGTGTCGATGCTGAGGAGCGCGGTGCGTCCATCGGGCGTGAAGGTGAGCTGATTCCAGCCCTCGGAGATGTCGACGGTGACTTCGGCGCGACCGCCTTGCACCACGGCGAGTCGGCGTTTGTCGGTGAAATCGTCGCAGTCTTCGAGCTCGCCGTCGGGATCCTTGCAGACCCGTTCGTCGGTGAAAACGGCCAGCCGTTCGCCGTCGGGCGCTGCGCGAATCACGTCGACATCGCCTTCGAGGACCACCTTTTCGAGCTTGCCCGTCGCCGGGTCGAGGAGACCGAGCCCCTTGGATGCGGGCAGCGAAAGGTACAAGCCGTCGGGGGTGGACCAGACGGCGTTCGGATCCCACAAGGGGCCCGTGTACACGTTGTCTTGGTCGGGGAGGTTGCCCCACCCGCGGCACGCGGCGAGCAACAGTACGAGAGAGATTCTTCGCATATCAGTCCTCGATACCAGCGTTGAGTTCGAATCCGGTGAGCGTTTCGAGTGTGTCGTCGTCGGGGTCATAGAAGGAAATGCGACCCAGATCGTGAACCTGACTGGCCCAGGTGGCCGGCTGGTCGTCGTCAGTGGGGTCGAGGTCGGGCAGGACGCCAAGGAACTCGGGCTCGGACAGGAGCGCGATTTCGTGGAAGAGCAGCGTCTGGTAATCGAGGCGGACGAGCGTCATTTCGCCGTCCATCATGAAGTAGCCGAGCTCGCCGTTGTTGCTGTGCGCGTAGCCGGTTGCGGCGGAGGGGAGGACGACGGGGCTGGCCACGAAGTTCCCGAGGTCGATCATCGACACGGCCCATTCCCCTTGGAAGGCGGGGTCGGTTTCCGGCGCATCGGTCTTCGAATGGAAGACGACGAGCGTCTCGCCACCTGGTGCCAGGGTGACCGTGTCGGCGGGCTTGACGAGGGCGCGCTCTACGAGGACGTCCGAGGAGAGATTCCAGGTCGCGTAGCGGTCCACGGCCACGGCGGTCGTGAAGAGCACCGCGGTTTGGCCCGTGGCGTCGAACAGGACCTGGCCCGCTTCCGCACCCGGCGGAATGTCGAGGATTTCGGCGGGCGCGTAGGGGTCTGCCGCGTCGAGCAGCCACAATTCGGCGGCGTCTCGCGCGACGATGGCGGCCTGGCCGGCGTCGGGCGTGAGGTCCATGTCGGTGGGGTTCGCGCCCACGGGCACGGAGCCGACATCGCTCGAAATGAGGTCCACGACGCGAATGTCGTTGGAGCCGAACTGGCGGACGAAGGCCCACGTTCCGCTCGCGTCGAGGATCATCTCTTCGGCGGTGGGAGGGTCGATGGCGCCCGGGTCGAGCTCGATGAGTTTCGGTGTCGGGCTGCCGACCGTGAGATCGATGGCCGCGACGTAGTCGTCGCTGATGAGGGCCGCGAGTCGGCCGTCGGCCGTGAACGCGACGGACCGGGGCCGGTAGCCGACGATCATCGGGACGTGCTGGCCGGTGGCCACCTCGACGAGGCTGGCCTCGTTGAACGAAACGACGCCTTCGGGCGGGTCCTCTTCGATTTCGGTAAATGCGTCGTGCCAGGCGATGGCCCACCGCCCGTCGGGTGAAAGGTCGAGGCGATTGAGGTTCGGGCGGACGGGAACGACCGTCTGATCGAGGGTCGGTGCGTCGACGAGGCTGATCGTGTCGTCGCCGCCGTTGAGGACGACCGCGGTCTGGTAGTCGGGGGTGGTGACCACGAGCGTTGGTGTGACGCCGACGGTCGTCGTGACCACGCTGCTCGTGGCGACGTGGACGCGGGTGAGCGTGTCGCGGTCCGGGTTGGCGATGAACACGTAGACGTCGGTTTGGGCGGGGACGCTGCGGAGGCGGTCGGACTCGTCCTCCGGCGGAGGCGGGCTCGTGGTCATGGACGGCGCGCCGTAGTCGCCGGCATCGGTGGCGGACCACCCCGAGGAATTCGCCTCACCCATGGCCAGGTCGTACGACGCGCCGCAACCCGATTGCAGAACCAAGACGTAAAGGGCGCGCATGGTCACTCCTCGATTCCGCTGTTGAGTTCGAAGCCGGTCAGCGTTTCGAGCGCGCCGTCGTCAGGGTCGTAGAAGGAAATCCGGCCCAAACTGTGGTCCTGGGACACCCAGGTGCGCGGGGAATCGGGGTCGCCCGGCGTCAGGTCCGGCAGCACGCCGAGAAACACGGGCACGGATTTCAGCGCAACTTCCTGATTGAGCAGGGTCGCATAGTCGAGGCGGACGAGGCTGCGTTCGCCGTCCATGACAAAGTAGCCGTGCGAGCCGTCGGTGCTGTGGGCGTACCCTGTGGGTTCGGACGGAAGGACGAGCGGCGAAGCGACGAAGCTGTCGAGCGCGATCATCGACATGGCCCACTCGCCTGCGAACGGGGCCTCGGTCCCGGGGGCGTCGCTGAGCGTGTGGAAGACGAGCAATGTCCCGCCGTCGGGCGAAAGGCTGACGGTCTGGGCAGGCTTCACGAGCGATCGATCGGTCACCGTGCCGGCATCGACGTCCCACACGGCGTAGCGATCGATCAGCGAGGCCGTCGTGTACAACACGGCGGATTTGGCGTCCGATGCGAACTGGAGTTGCCCGGCTTCGAGGCCCGCGGGAAGGGTGACGACGTCGGCGGGTGCAAGCGGGTCGGCGGCATCGAGAATCCAGATCGATTGATCGTCGCGGGCGACGACTGCGGCGACGCGGCCGTCAGGCGCCATGTCGAGGTCCGTCGGGTTGTCGCCTACGGGGACCCGCTGCAGGCCCTGGCTGACGAGGTCCACATACAACAAATCGGTGGCGCCGAATTGCCGGACCATGGCCCACGTGCCCGAGGGGTCCAGAATGGCCTCTTCGGCGGCCGGCGGTGTCAGGTCGTCGGGCTCCAACCGGATCAGGGTGGGGAGGGGCTCGTTCCCCGAGACGTCGACCAGCGTGAGGTAGTCGTCGGAAATCAGGGCCACCGAGCGCCCGTCGGGCGTGCCGAGCGCCTGGCGGGGTCGGTAGCCGGCGACGATGGGCCAGTGCGTCCCTGTGGCCAATTCGACGAAGGAGACTTCGTTGTAGGAGACGAGCCCGTCGGCGGTTTCGTCGGCGTCTGGCGCAAACGCGTCGCGCCAGAGGAGGGCCCAGCGGCCGTCCACCGTCAATTCGAGGTGGTTGAGATTTGCCCGGACGTCGACGACCCGTTGATCCAGGGTGGCGGCGTCGATGATGCTGACCGAGTCGTCGCCTTCGTTGAAAACCACCGAGGTTCGGTAGTCGGACGTCGTGGCCACCGCAGTCGGGTGGACCCCGACCGGGGTGGTCCGGACCTCGGATGTGTTGACGTTCACGCGGGTGACCGAGTCGTAGTCGGGGTTCGCGATGAACACGTAGACGTCGGTCTGCGCAGGAGGCAGCCCGAGCCGGTCGGCCTCGACCTCGGGCGGGGGGGGCGAGGCGTACGTGTCCCGAGGCGAGTCGGTGGAGGCGGTACTTGCGTCGAATGTAGTGGCTGTGTCGAGGCGCCACTCGCCGCTGACTGCGCAGCCTGTCCACGCCAAGATGAAAATCAGCCTTGGCATCGCGCCTCCAATCGGTCGGGGTGCAAGCGGCGTGCCACCGCTGACGTACGGCCTTGTCAGCGGATTGTAGCGGGGTTGGGAGCGGAACGCCCGGCGAAACCGCGACACCACTGTCCGGGTGCCTGGCGGTCTGAATCACGATCCGCTCGAGGGGATGCGAAAGGGGGGACTCGAACCCCCACGCCTCTCGGCACAGGAACCTGAACCCTGCGCGTCTACCAGTTCCGCCACTTCCGCAAGCGCGGGGTCGGTAACGCAGCGCGGCGCGATGGGGCAAGGCGCTTGCCATGGGCCGTCCTGCGCTTAGACGCCGCGCCGCGAGGACGAAATGTTCGACTGGTTCATGGGCGAAGAGGCGCGCATTGCCAAGCGCCAGCGCCTGCTCACCGACAAGGCGCAGCCGGCCGACGAGCGCGAGTCGGTCACGGAGTGGCTGGTCAGCAACGGAACACCGAAGGCCGTGGTGGCTCTGCTCACCCGCTTCGACATGACGCTCGAGCACCAGATCCTGGATCAGAAGGAAAAGGACCGGGTCTACCAACACCTCGTGGAACTTGGCACCGACAAGGTTGGGCGCGCGGTCCGCGCCCATCTCAAGCGGTGCCGGCAGGTGACCTTCCCGCTTCGACTGCTGGAACAGCTCGACGGCGCCGGCGTGGCCATGGACTTCGTGCTCGACTTGCTGGTCGTCGAGGCGCAACGCCGCGATTTCAAAGCCGAGCGCAAGTTCGACCTGTTGACCTGGCTCGCCGATCGCAAAGACTCGCGCGCCTTGGCGGCGGCGGCGGAGCACATCGGGGACTTCGACGAAGGTGTGCGATGTGCGTCGGTCGGCGCCATCCTTGGCCAGGGCGATGCCCGCGGCCGAGAGGTGCTGGAGGCACGGCTCGTCGACGCGTCCGAAGACAGCAATCGGCTGAAAGTCCGCGTCGCCACGGCCTTCGCCCAGCGTCGTTGGAAGGTGGGCGACGTGGATCGCGTGGCGGCGTCGCTGCCGCCGGGCTTCGTCGTCCGCGAGGGCGTCGTCGTTCAGACCGGCTAGCGGGCCCGCTGCTCGAAGGCCGCGGACGCGATAGCGGGCGGGCCCTGGGGGACGACGATGTCCGACAGCCGCGCATCTGGCAATCCGAAGGCGCCCGAAAGGGGCCGCGTGGGCACTCCGCAGCCCCCGCGTACGCCGACCGTTCCGCCTACCGGGTGGTCGCCGAGCGCCTGGCGCGCGAATCGGGAGGACGCTTGCGCACGTTGATGGGCCTCGCGGCCGTGGCCGCGCTGCAGGCGTGTACGACGCACAACTGCCAGACCACTTGCCGGCACGTCTACGAGGCGTCCGAGTGCGACATCAACCAGGCCGGTCGTACCGACGACGAGGCCATCTCCGACTGCGTCGCGACCTGCGAGTCGGCGTTGCAGCACCCCGGCGGGCTGTGCGCGCCGGACCCAGAGACCGGCGAAGAGGAGTGCTACGACCCGCATCTGCGCTACCCGGCCAACGATCGGCCCGTGCTGCAGACGGACCAGCAGGCCGCGGCCTGGATCGACTGCGTTTGGGAGTACGCGCCGAGCCTCGGATCGCAGTCCGGGTGCAGCAACATCGACCCACTGGACGGCGGCTTCTGCGCCCCGATCTGATCGTCGTCGTCGCCGCGCTGTTCGCGGGCGGGTGTACACCGACCTGTGGTCAGGTTTGCCACAAACTGTTGGACTGCGGCAACCTGGGCACCGAGCGCGTCGCGTTCGCGCAATGCGAGGAGTCCTGCCTGGACCAGCGGGCGGTTTTGGAAGACTGGGAGGACGAGGCCCAAATCGACGCCTTTGACGACCACCGTCGCTGCCTCGCGAGCTCGTCTTGCGAGGAGATCGAGGACGGGACCTGCTACGACGAGGTCCTGTTCTCGTTCTGAGCCGCCAAGCGTCCGCTACCGTGCGAGTTTCGTCGACGACTCGACCGACCCGTCGGCTGCGATGCGAATTGTGCTGACGAGCGGCCGGTCGACGGTCCACGACGGCGCGTCAGGCAGGAAGCTCAGCGAGACGGCGTCGCCATCCCAGCGGCTCTCCACGCGGCCCGTGGCGTGGCCGCGGCTGCCGTTGACGTCGATGACATAGCGGGCCGTCGCGGTGCCCTCGAAGGGGCGGCGAAGGTCGGGAAGGGCCGGGGCGAACTCGACGGAGACCGACGGAATCGTCGTGCCCGTCGGCGTCGACGAGATCGACGACAACTCGACGGTCTCTTCGTTTCCGCGGAACGTGTAGACGAGCGTACGCTCGGCGCTCGTGGCCGTCGCGACGAGTCCCGAGGCGGTCGGCGTGACCGACCAGGGCTGGACGACGCGGTGGCCCGACGTGAGCAGGTGGGTGGTTTCGAACGACGACGCGGGCGGGGGCGGCGGCGGGGGCGGCGCCACGACCTCGGGGGCGGTTGTCGCTGCCGATACGGGCGCGGGTGCGGGCGCGGCGACGGGGGCCGGCGACGCGACGGGGTCCCCGACAGGTGCAGGTGCAGGTGCGGGCGCGGGCGCCGGCGCTGCCCCGGTGGGCGCTTCCGCGGGAATCCACGTCAGGGTCGCGGCCTCCGACAAGGCGACCGAACCCGGGCGTTGGGACCAGCTGCCGGTGGCGAGGCCTCCGGTCGCTTGGGTCATCGCGAATTGCATGGGGACGAAGCCCGCGAGTCGCATCGCGCGCAAATTCGTGCCGTCCACGTCGACGCTGGCCGAAAAGGCCGACGTCTTTGCGGCGACGTCGACCGCGACCAGAGCGGAGTTCCGGGCCTGGCCTTCCACGACGGCGTTGCGGTGCTTCATCGGCTTGGGGTGGCCGCTGACGAATGTGGCGACCACGGGTTTGCCGGCGCGGTTCTTCCAGGTCGCGGTGACGCGCAGCTCGGTGTCGTCGGAGGCATCTTCCACGTCGATCGTCGTCGCGAAGCGGCGGATGGGCGCCTCGGGAAACACGAGGTCGACGGTGGATGCTTCGACGAGGAGGGTCTGTTCGCCGTCCACGTCCGTCTCGACGACGAACCAGCGCGGGCGGCCGTCGGGACCGGCGGTGCGGCCGAGCTCGATGCGGGAGATCGTGTCGTCGTCGGCTCCGAACGCGAAGTCGAGGTCCCAGGTCATGCCAAAGGCCATCGCCGGTAGAATCGGGGCGGTCGTGCGCGCGGGGCCCGTGTAGATCGCGCCCGACGCGGCCTCGACACCCCAGACGGCGGCGCGCTCGGCGGCGCCAACGACGGACTCGCGGGGTTTGACCTTGCCGCCACAGGCGAGGGCGAGGGTGAGGGCGACGAACATGACAACCTCCGGCCCGCGTCCCTACCACGTCGGGTGGGTGCGCAAAGGGGGATAGGCGGCGGCGCTCGGGAGGGCGCGTGCTCACGATCGCCGGTCGCCAATTCCATTCTCGCCTGGTTCTTGGCACCGGCCGGTACGCGGACTTCGCGACGATGGCCGCCTGCCACGAGGCGTCTGGCACGGAGATGGTCACACTGGCGCTGCGCCGCGTGGATCTGAACGCGCCGCGGGGCTCCAACATCATGGACTTCATCGACCGGGAGCGCGTCGCTTTGTTGCCAAACACGGCCGGCTGCTTCACCGTCGACGACGCCGTGACCACGGCCCGGCTCGCCCGGGAGCTGCTCGAGACGCCGTGGATCAAGCTCGAGGTCATCGGCGACGAAAAGACCCTCTTCCCGGACCCCGAAGGCACGCTGGAAGCGGCTCGCATTCTCGTCCGCGAGGGCTTCGTCGTGCTGCCATACTGCACGGACGACCCCGTGATGTGCCACCGGTTGGCGGACCTCGGTTGTGCCGCGGTCATGCCGCTTGCGGCGCCCATCGGGTCGGGCCTCGGCATCCGCAACCCCGTCAACTTGATGCTCGTGCGCGAAGCCGTGTCGGTCCCGATGATCGTCGATGCGGGTGTCGGGACGGCGTCGGACGTTGCGCTGGCGATGGAACTCGGCGCGGATGCCGTACTGCTCAACACGGCCGTGGCCGGGGCGAAGGACCCGGTGATGATGGCGCGTGCGATGCGTGCGGGTGTGGAGGCCGGTCGTTGGGCCTACGAGGCCGGCCGCATCCCGCGCAAGCTCTACGCGACGGCGTCGTCACCCGTCGACGGGTTGATGGTGCGTTGACCCGCCTACTCGCGATCACGCCAGGGAGGGCGGACGTCGCCGATTTGCGGCGCGCCGAGGCCCTGGGTGACGCGGGGATCGACGGGGTGCTCGTCCGAGAACCGGATTTGGCTGCCGGCGACGTTGCCGCGTGGTTGGACGCGCTGCGGGCACGGGTGCCGTGGGTGATCGTGCACGGTCGGTGTGCGGGTTTGCACAACGCCCCGGTTCATCGGTCGTCCACCGATCTCCGGCCGGGGGACGGGCGTTCGTGCCACTCCTTCGAGGCGTTGGACGCGGCCTTCGCGTCGGGTTCCAGCTGGGCCACGTTGTCGCCGGTTTGGCCGACCAAGGTCTCGGACGCGCGCGTGCCGCTTGGGCCGGACCTCTGCCTACGTTGGGCAGGCGGCCGTCCCGTCTACTTGTTGGGCGGGGTGACGCAAGCGCAGGCCGACTCGTTGCGCGGCGCCTACGGCATCGCGGCGATCGGCGCCTTCTTTGGCGAGGGCGGTCTGGCAGCGGTCGGGGCCTTCCGGCGCGCCCTTCAGGTCCAGGTGTAGAAGCCCTTTCCGGCCTTCTGACCAAGGCGTCCCTCGGTCACCATCGTCCGCATGAGGGCGGGCGGTTCGAAGGCGGAATTGCCGAGCGCGCCGGCCAGGTAGGTGCCGATGGCCATGCGGACGTCGAGGCCGACGAGGTCCGTCAGCCGGAGCGGGCCGATCGGGTGACGGTACCCAAGGACCATGGCCTTGTCGATGTCCTCGGCAGAGGCGACGCCCTGTTCGACCATGCGGATGGCCTCCATCCCGAGGCAGACGCCGAGGCGCGACGTCGCGAAGCCCGGCGTGTCGCGTACGACGATGACTTCCTTTCCGAGGCGTGCGCCCCAGGCGACGACGGTGTCGCGGACGTCGTCGCGGGTCCCGTCGGCCACCACGACCTCGAGCAGGGCCATGACGGGGACGGGATTGAAGAAGTGGGTGCCGACGACGCGTCCGGGCTCCGGCAGACCCGCCGCGATGGCGGCGATCGACAACGAACTCGTGTTCGTGGCGAGGATGGCGCGGGGGCCGGCGACGTCGGCGGCGCGCCCCAAAGCGGCGTGTTTGAGCGGGAGTTGCTCAGGGACGGCCTCGACGACGAGGTCGGCGCCTTCGGCGGCCTCGTCGGGCGTCCCGGCGCGAAGGCGTTCCAGGGCGCCCGCGCGGTCGCTTTCCGAGAGCTTGCCCTTCTCGACGAGGCGAGCGAGCGAGCTGGCGACCTTGGCGACGCCGGCGGCGGCGAGGTTCACGTCGCGGTCGGCGAGCACGACGGTCTGGCCCGCGAGGGCGGCGACCTGGGCGATGCCGTGCCCCATCGTCCCGGCGCCAAGCACTCCGATGCGTGTCATGATGGACCCTCCGTGGGGGCGCCGTTTAGCGCGGAGGGTGGGGGCGCGTGGGCTCAGCCGCCCTGCGCCCGCACCAACGGATGTAGCTTCATGTCGAGCGGCCGCCGTTGCACCCACGGAATCGGAAATGTCGCCCGAGCCAAATCCAGGAAAAACGCGCGGTGCGCAGCTTCCTGGGCCTGAAACGATTCCAGCTTGGCGACGAGGTCCGGATTTCCGATGGCCCGCGCCGCGCGCGCCGCGCGTCGGTAGTCGGCGATGCCCCCGAATTCGAATTGGGCGGCGCCAAACGCCGACGCCCAAGGCCCCCAGAAGTGGCAGCCCCATCCGACGCACGTGCCGATGAACGTGTAGAGATGATCGAGCCACACAAAGGGCCGTGCGTCGTAGCGTTCGAGCAGCTCGCCCAATTCGGCGCGATGGTGGCGCTCGTCCTGCTCGATGGACCGAACGAGGGCGGCGACGACGGGCTCGCGCGTCGCGGCGGCGTGTCCTCGGTAGGCCGTGGCCGCGCCGATCTCCGTGCTGTACGCGATGCGTAGATGGAGTCGCAGCCAGAACATGGGAGCGGGAGCTAACTGCGACGCCCCTTCGCGGGGGACATCAGGTCTCGACGAACCAACTCGCGACCCGGCCCAGCCAGGTCGTCGGGATCAGGGGTCCGTCGTTGACGAACAGCGCGATGCAGCCGTCGTCGTCCATCACCTGCTCGTGGACCTCGTCGCCCACGATTTGGACGAATCCGCGCCGGAATTCGCCGTGGCGGAAGTCGCGGTAGCCGCCGTCCAACACGAGCGTTCGCTCCAGGCCGACGTGGCGGTGGGCGGGGGGGCGGACCCCTGGGGCGAAGCAAAGCAGGAAGGTGCGCGACCCGCGGTCCAAATCGATGCGCTGGATTCCGGGGACGATCCGCCGCCAGGGCGCCGTCGCGGACGGCCCGAGCCAGGCGGTCACGGGTCGCGGGAAGACGGGATCGAACGGGACGTCGACAGGTGCGGTGGGTGCGCCGTCGAGCCGCCCCATCAGCGCCCGTTCGACGTCTTGCAGCTCGGTGGGGCCGTCCTGCAGCGCCGCCAACAGCTCCCCGCCGGAAATGCGAAGCTCCCGGACCGTCCGTGTACAGGCCGGGCACAGCTCGAGGTGGCAAGCCACGAGGAAGGCGACGGACGACGCGTCGGCGCCGGTCGCGACGTCGAACAGCCACTCTTCCGGCGGGCAGTGGCTCATTCGCCGTCCACCCGCGCACGAAGGCGCTCCAGAGCGAGCCTTACGCGGCTCTTGACGGTCCCAAGCGGCACGCCGGTCACGGTGGCGACCTCGCTCAACGTCCGGCCTTCCCAATAGGCGAGATTCAACACGGTGAGTTGGTCCGGCGGCAACTCGGCCACGGCGTCGCGGACGCGGGCACTCTGTTGGGCCGCTTCAACTTGGTAGGCGGGGCTGGCCTCGGGTTCGGTGGGCGCGACGACGTCGTCGAGGTCCAGCCAACGCGGGTGGTCTCGCCGCATCCGGTCGACGCGGACATTGCGCGCAACCGTCCACAGCCAGGTGCTGACGGCGGCGCGCGCCGGGTCGAAGCGAGCAGCGTGGCGCCAGACGCGCAGGAAGACGTCCTGCACGACCTCGTCGGCTTGCACCGCGTCGGGATGGGACCGCAATGCCCAGGCATGAACCCGACCCGCCCACCTGCGAAAGAACGCGCGGAAGGCCTCCCGGTCGTTGGACGCGCCGATGGCGTGGAGCAGCTCGGCGTCGGTCGGCTCGGTGATGGGCATGTCAGACGCGGCATGTCTATCCAGCGGGACCTCACCCACCGTACCGAGTGATGCGGGGATCGGATCAACCTTTGCGCGATAGCGGCGCACGGGAGGATGGATGGCTGACGCGGTCGTGGTGGCGGGCGTGAGGACCCCGATTGGGCGCTTCCAGGGTGGCCTGAGCGGAGTGCGCGCCGACGATCTGGCGGCCATCGCCGTGCGCGAAGTCGTGAAGCGGGCAGGCATCGATGGTGGCTCCGTCGACGAGGTCGTGCTCGGCTGTGCGAATCAGGCTGGCGAGGACAACCGCAACGTCGCCAGGATGGCGTCGTTGCTCGCGGGGTTGCCCCAGACCGTCCCAGGCGTCACCGTCAATCGGCTCTGTGCGTCGGGGCTGGAGGCCGTCGTGGCCGCGTCGCGCGCCATCCGTTGCGGCGAGATGACGGCGGTGGTGGCCGGCGGCGTCGAGAGCCTGTCGCGCGCGCCGTACAGCGTTCCGCGCGGGCCCCACCTCCCGGCGACGGGCAACCCCACGATGTGGGACACCAGCTTGGGCTGGCGGTACCCGAACCCGAAGATGGCGGCGATGTTCCCGCTGGAAGCCATGGGGGAGACGGCCGAGAACCTCGCGGAACGCGGTGCGATTTCCCGCGCGGACCAGGATTCGTTTGCGCTCGAATCCCACCGGCGCGCCATCGCCGCCCAAGACCGCGGCTGGTTCGACGCCGAAATCGTCGGCGTCCTCCCCCCCGGCAAACAGGCCACGCTCGTGTCGGCCGACGAAGGCCCCAGGCGAGACACGTCGATGGAGAAGTTGGCCCGTCTGGAGCCCGCTTTCCGCAAAGGCGGGACCGTCACGGCCGGCAACAGCTCGACGCTCAACGACGGCGCAGCGGCCCTGTTGCTCATGGACGCCGACGCCGCCCGAGCCCAGGGGTTGGCGCCGCGCGTACGCATCGTCGCCTGCTCGTCGGCCGGCGTGGACCCGCGCTTCATGGGGATTGGGCCCGTGCCCGCGGTCCGCAAGGCGCTGGCTGCGTCGGGTTGGGGGATTGGAGACGTCGATCTGTGGGAGCTGAACGAGGCCTTCGCCGCCCAGTCGTTGGCCGTCGTCCGGGAGCTCGGCCTGCCGCTCGACCGCGTGAATCGCCTTGGCGGCGCCATCGCGCTTGGGCATCCGCTCGGGTGTTCGGGCGCGCGGCTCGTCGTGACGCTCATGCACGCGATGGAACGCCTTGGCGCGACGCGCGGCTGCGCCACGTTGTGCGTAGGTGTCGGCCAGGGCGTCGCCGTGCTGCTCGAACGCGTGAACTGACCGCCGCTACTTGCGGGGCGGGTACTTACGGAGCTTGCGCTGCAGGCTCTGGCGGTGAAGGCCGAGGCGGCGTGCCGCTTCCGAGATGTTTCCGCCGGTCTGGGCGAGGACGTACTCGATGTACTCCCGCTCGTGCCGCGCGAGGCTGAGCGGGCTGTCGGCGACGTCGACGGTGGGGTCGCCTTCTTTGCGGAGGAAGGCCGCCTCGATGTCGTCGGGGTCGCACGGCTTCGTGAGGTAGTGGCGCGCGCCGAGTTTGACGGCCTCTACAGCGGTGGCGACGCTGCCGTAGCCGGTCAACACGACCGCACAGAGGCTGGGGACGCGCTCGACGAGGTCGCGGAGGACCTCGAGGCCCCGCTCGCCGCCGAGGCGGAGGTCGATGACGGCGTACTGAGGCCGCTGCATCGCGGCCGCGGCCAAGGCGGACCGGTGGTCCGCGGCGCCGGTGCAGTGGTAGCCGCGGTCCTGGAACTCGAGGACGAGCGATTCGCGGAAGGCCTGGTCGTCATCGACGACCAGGAGTCGGCGCGGTGCGGGATACATGGCCCCTCCGGCGGTCGCCGGCCTAACGCGGGCGGTCGGCCGCCCAACGCGTCCAAATGATGCGCGGACGGACGAGGTTGGCCGCGCCGTCAGGTGGCCGTTTGGCCAGCCACCGGGAACCACCAGGTGGCCACCGTCCCTTGCGGGCCGTTCGCCGCGTAGCGCAGGCCCCCTCCAGCGCCGTCGGCCACGACGCGCGCGACGTAGACGCCGAGGCCCGTACCGCTCGGTTTCGTCGTGTAGAAGGGTTCGCCCACCTGGTCCGGCCGCAACGGCATGCCGACGCCTTGGTCGGCCACGTCGATTTCGACGCGATCGAGAAGGCGGCGGACCCGGACGTCGATGGGCGAGTCGGCCCCCGATTCGGCCTGCGCCTCGCGCGCGTTTTCGAGCAGATTGATGAGCGCATGGGCGAACGCGACGCGGGGCACCTCGATGGTCGCGTCCTCACTGCTGTCGTCGAAGGTGACGTCGACGCCGGCGCCTTGGCGCCACAAGTGGACGGTTTCGTCGGCGAGTTGGCCGACGTGGCAGTGGTCGAGGCCCGACGCGCTGGGGTCGCCGGCGCCCTGCAGCAACTGTTCGACGACGACCTTGCAGCGCTCGACCTGGTCGCGGATGACGTCGAGGTCGCCGCGCGAGGCGTCGTCCGTGTGGCGGCGCGCAAGCCGGCTGAGGCGCAACGTGATCGTGTTCAGCGGCGTGTTGATGTGATGGGCGGCGCCGGCGGCAAGCGCGCCTACGGAGCGTAGGCGGTCGGTGCGCGCGGTCCGGTCGCGGGCTTCGAGCAGCTGCTGGCGGTGGGCCCGAAGGCTGTTGGCGACGCCGAGGACGAAGGCGAGGATGGCGACGACCGTGATCGCGAAGGCAGCGACCTGACCGACCTGCATCAGCGTCTGCTCGGAAACTGCGTGGCCCGACAAGTCGAGCCGCCATCGCGTCGTGAAGAGCAGCGCGTAGCAGCCGCCGACAATGACTGCGAGCGCCGTGGCCCGGCGTGGGGACAACATGACGGCGCCCATGGCGACGTGGATCAGGAACAGCGCGGTGAAGGGATTGCCGTGACCGCCGCTGAGGACGAGGAAGCCGGTGAGGGCGAGGACGTCGATGACGAGTTGAACGAGCAGCAGCCCTTCGGGCGGAACCCGGTCCCGGCGTTCCCGCATTGCGCCCAAATTGGCAGCGACGAGGACGGCGACGATGCCCGCCATCCACGGCAGGGCGGGCGGCGGAAGGAACTCGAAGGTGAACCCCACCACGACGACCTGAGCGAGGATGGCGACCCAGCGCAGCCGGATGAGCCAGGCCAGCCAGAGTTGGCCCTCATCGGGGCCAGCAAAGCGCGGCCAGGGCGGCCCCTTCACGGCGCCTCCCGCAGGGCGGCCTCGACGGCGTCGAGCAGCAGATCGGCCTCGCCGTCGGACAGCGACAGGGGCGGGTTGAGGACGAGCGTGTTGCCTAGCGGCCGGACGATGGCCCCGTGGCGGCGGCAGGCCATCGCGACGCGGTGGCCGAGTCGCGCGGACGGCGGCGCTTCTGAGCCGTCGGCGGCAAGCAGGTCGATGCCGGCGATCACGCCGAGCTGTCGGATGTCGGCCACACGTGGAGACGTCCGCCAGACCTCGAAGCGCCGGGCGAAGCGGCGCTCGATGGCTGCGACACGCTGCAGCGTCCCCTCCGTTTCGAACAGATCGAGCGATGCGAGCGCCACGGCAGCCGCAAGCGGGTTCCCGGTGAAAGTGTGGCCGTGGAAGAGCTGGCGCCAGGCGTCGAAGGGGCCGAGGAAGGCCTCGTAGACGGCCTCGGTGGTCAGCGTTGCGGCAATGGGAAGGTACCCGGCGCCGAGGCCCTTCGCGACGGCGAGCAAGTCCGGCGCAACGCCCACCTGTTCGCTCGCGAAGAGGGTTCCCGTCCGCCCGAAGCCGACGGCAACCTCGTCGTAGACGACCAAGGCGCCGTGTTTCCGGGCGCGTTCGGCGAGCGCAGCTGCGAAGGCTGGGGAGTGGCGCTTGATGCCGGCGGCGCCCTGACAGAGCGGCTCGATGACGAGGGCGGCGAGCGTGGGCCCCACGGCGTCGAGCGCGTCGAGCGCGGCGTGTAGGCAACGGGCTTCTTCGTCACCGCCAGCGTTGACCGGCGCGGGCAGGGCGACGGCGTCGAACAGGAGCGGCTTGTAGGCGGCGTGAAACAGGGGGATGGCACCAAGCGACACCGCGCCCACCGTGTCGCCATGGTACGCGCCGTCGAGGGCGGCGAAGTGGGTGCGGCCGAGGTCGCCGCGCTGCCGGTGCGTCTGGTACGCGATCTTGAGCGCGACCTCGACGGCCGTGGAGCCGTTGTCGCTGAAGAATGTCCGCGTCAGACCGGGCGGCGCGACCTGGGCCAGTCTGGCCGCGAGCAAGATCGCGGGCGTGTGCGTGAGCCCCAACATCGTGCTGTGGGCGACGCGGTCGAGTTGGTCCCGCAGCGCGCGGTCGAGGACGGGGTGGCGATGGCCGTGGACGTTCGTCCAGAGACTGGAAACGCCGTCGAGGTAGCGCTGGCCGTCGACGTCGATCAGCCAGCACCCTTCGGCGCGATCGACAATGAGCGGCGGGGTGGCCGTCCACTCGGACTGTTGGGTGAACGGATGCCAGAGGTGGCGATGGTCGAGGGCGGCCAGGTCGTTCATCGTGAGTCCAGGGTGGCGGCGCCGAAGGCGTCGAGGATCTGCTGGACGTCGGCGTCGGTCATGGCGGCGCTGGCGCACAAGCGGATGCGTTCGCTGCCCCGAGGAACCGTTGGCCAGCGGATGGCGGCCGCGTAGACGCCGCGGTCGAGGAGCTTGGCCGCGGTGGGGACGGCGTCGTCGCCAAGGACCACGGAGAGGATGTGTGCGGATCCGAGTACGTTCCAGCCCGCGCCGCGCAATCCGTCCCGAAGCGCGCCGGAGACGGTGGCCAGACGGGCGCGAAGTTCGTCGTCGCGGCCGGCACGTTGGAATCCTGCCAGGGCGGCCGCCGCCGTTCCTTCGGACGGGGCCGTCGTGAAGATGTAGGCCCGGGCCACGTTGCGGACGAGGTCGGCGAAGGGTGGCGGGCCGACGGCGAACGCGCCCGACGCCCCCAGCGCCTTGCCGAAGGTGCCGATGACGATGTCGGCACGCGCGCCAAGCAATGCGGAGACGCCGCGTCCGCCGGGGCCGAGGCACCCGACAGCGTGGGCTTCGTCGACGATGCGAAGCGGCCCGGCGGGAAGAGCATCAAGCGGGGCGAGGTCGCCGTCCATCGAGAACAGCCCCTCCGTCACGATGGCAGCGACGTCCGCAGGCCAGGCGGCGCCGTCGCCGTGGGGCACGATGGTCTTTTTGGCACGCGCGAGGCGCAGCCCGTCGATCAGCGACGCGTGGTTCAGCGCGTCGCTGGCCACCCGGTCGCCTTCCTCAAGGACGGCGCCAAGCACAGACAAATTGGCATGCCATCCGCTTGGAAAGAGCACGGCTTGCCCGCCAAAGGCGTCGCCAAGCGCGCGCTCGAGCGTTTCGTGAATCGGCCGGCTGCCGCTGATCAGGCGGCTCGACCCGCTGCCGCCGCCGGCGCCGAGGTCTCGGTGGGCCCACGCGAGGCCAAGGTAGTCGTTGCTGCATGCGACGAGGACGTCCCGGCCGTCGAGGCGGGCCGTCGTGGGGCCCGTTGGCGTCAGAACCTTCGTCTGCCGCCAGCGCCCAGCGTCGCGAATCGCGGCCAGGCGTCGGTGCCATTGCGCGATCATGGCGCCCCCGCGCGCAGCCAATCCAGCGCGCGCAACGTGCCCGGCAAAGCGCCGTTTCCAGCGCCCCGCACCCACCGGGCCGCGAACGTGGGAGTGGGTTTCGGTTTCTGGGCGTCCTCCACGAACCAGAGCGCCACCGTCAGGCGCCAGGGCGGGTCTCCCGGCGCGGGTACCACGAGGGTCGCGGCTGGGGGGCCGTCCACCTGGATGCCCGTCTCCTCGCACAGCTCGCGCCGGGCGGTCTCGACGGGGTCCTCACCCGGCAGGCAGGCCCCTCCCGGCGGCGCGATGCCGACTGGCGGTGTCTGGCGTCGGCCAAGAAGGACCTGGCCGGACGCGGTGTGGACCAAGAGGGCCGAGGCCCCCCGTCGGACGTCGGGGTGTGCGTTCGGCGGCCAGCCGAGGCGTTCGAATCCGAACGCGCTTAGGTCGAGGCCGACCAGAGGAATGCACCTGGCGTCGGCCCACCCGGCGAGGGCGGCGATGGCCGCCTTGCCCATCGTGGCCGAAACGGTCAGGCCTTGGCCCTCCCACCGCAACGGGCCCGCCTTCCGGCCGGCGACGCTGAGGCCCGAAGGTGTGGCGAGGGCGCCGCCCGGCCACGTCACGGGTTGGCCGGTCCGCAGGTGGAATTGGCGGGCGAGATGGGGATTCGCCAACCACGCCACGTCGACCGCCACGCGGGTGGACAACGGCGGCAGCGTTGCCCGGGCGATCTGATGGGCGACGCCGCGCTTGTCGCCAAACATCGTGCGGCATCCGCTCGCGTCGTGCCAGTGAATCGGGTGACGGCCGTCGATCCAATCGGTGACATCGTTGCAGGCGGTCGCGTCGACGCCGATGGCGCGCTGGGCAGCCGCAGCCTTGGCTCGAGCTTCCGGCGTGGAACCGGACAGCAGTTTGAAGCCGACGAGCCTCGCCGTGGGGCCGATCTTGGCGCGAAGCGTTGGCAAGATCTTGGGCCGACGGACGAGCTCGATGGTCGCCGTAGGGGCGTCGGACGACCGCTTGCCCGCCGTCGCGACGGGAGAGTGGTCCGCGACGGCGGCCGCCATCAGAACGGCGTCGACCGGTTCCGTCAGGACGTCGTGTAGCAGCGACTCCAGCTCGGCCGCTGTGCGCCAGGGCCGGTGGGGAAGGGCCGTTGGTGCCGACGTCAGCAGCACCACGTCGTGGCCCATTTCAAGGAAGGACTCGGCGAGCAGGTGGCCCATCTCGCCCGTGGAGGTGTTGGCGAGCACGCGCACGTCGTCGATGGGCTCGCGCGTGCCTCCTGCGGTGACGACGACCCGGCCCATGGGGCCGTCTACGAGCCCACGGCCCCCTGCGCCAGCCGCGCGGTTAGGCGCGAAGCCCCCATGCGCTTTGACGACGCCACGCGCACCCTGAGCCTGTCGGTGCGCGACCTCGTCGAAGAGGGCGGCCGGACGGGTCACCTTACCTTGGAGACGGTTCGCGCCGACGTGGACCGTTTGGAGGCGGGGCGGGACGCCCACGTCGTGCTGCAAGCTCAGCGCTCCGCCGAGGACGCCGCCTACCGGCCCGAGGTGCGCGTTCGGCATCAACTTGCCGTTGGCGACTGGACCGTCGAGCTGCAAGGCCGGGTCGATGGCCTCACGAGCGAAGACGGCCGCACGGTCGTCGAGGAGATCAAGACAACGCTGCTCGATGCGGGCCGGCTGATGGGAACGACGCTCGTGCACTGGGGCGCCTACGTCGAACAGCTGGAGTTGTACCTGTGGATGTTGGCGGAGGCCCGGCACCCCGATCCGTTTGGCCGCCTCGTCTTCGTCAGCCTCGTCGACGGTTCCCACCACGTGCTCGGCGTGCCTTTGGACGGCGCGCGGGTGGCGGCCCAGGCGCGCGGGCGCCTCGTCGAACTCGTGGAGGCCCGCAATCGCCGCATCGCCTGGATGGCCAAGCGCCGTCAGACGCGGGTGACGTGGCCGTACGATGCCTGGCGAACCGGGCAACGGGAAATGGCCGAGGCCGTTTCCTGGGGCCTCGACGCGGGTCACCCCGTCCTCGTCGAGGCGCCCACCGGGGCCGGAAAGACGGCGGCCGTCCTGCATGGCGTGTTGCAACACGCGTTGGCCCGCGACAAGCAGGTGTTCTGGGCAACGGCGCGAACGACCCAGCAGGAGCCCGTCGTCGCGGCCGTCGCCCGGCTCGCTCAGCACGGTCTTCGCGGCTTGCAGATCACGGCGAAGGAAAAGGCGTGCCTCAACGACGTCGTCGCTTGCCGCCCTGAAATCTGCGCCTTTGCCCACGGGTACCACGACAAGCTGCGCGCCACGGGGCTCGTCCCGGCGCTGGGCGAGGCGGCAGGCGTGTGGCGGCGAGAAGGCATCCGTGACCAGGGGCGGACCGTCGAAGTGTGCCCCTACCAGCTCGCGCTCGACGTGATGCCGTCGCGCGACGTCGCCATCGGCGACTACAGCTACGTCTTCGATCCGTCGGTTCGGATGCGGTCGCAGTTCGACGACACTGCGGGCGATTGGGTCGTCGTGATCGACGAGGCCCACCAGCTCGTGGATCGGGCGCGGGCCTTTGCTTCGCCTCGCCTCGAGGCGGCGATGGCGCGGGCGGCCGCCGATCGGTTGGAGGCTGCCGGGGCCCGGTACGAAGGGGTCGCGGACCTCGCGATGGCCGTGGCCGACCGCGTTGGCGCGTTGGCAGGCCGATCGCGGGACGAGCGGGAGATGCAACTCGCAAGCGACGCCCTGAGCGACCTCGCCGAGGCGGTCGCGGCGTCGATGATGCCCTACGGGCTTGCGCGTGCCGAAGCCCCGGCCTTTGCCCCAGGAGAGCGTGACGGTTGGCTCGAGGTGGCCCGCCAGGTGATCCGGCTGCACGAGGCGCTCGTCGAAGGCATCGGCGAGCACCGGGTTGCGCTTGGGCGCGGCGGACCGTCAGCGACGCTTCGCCTTGTGTGTCTCGACCCGGCGCCCGTCCTCGCGCCGGTGATGCGTCGCCTCGGCGGGGTCGTCCTTGCGAGCGCGACGCTGCGTCCGGCGAACTTCTTCAGCGAATCGCTCGGCCTTCAGGGGGTCGACGAAGTGCGCGCGCCGTCGCCCTTTGCTCCGGACGCGTTGCGCGTTCTCGTCGCCGCGCGGATCAGTACGGCGTTCAAGGATCGGCAGGCGCATGCGCCGAGGACGGCGCAGGTTCTCAGCGAATTCGTCGCCGCAGTCGACGGCAACGTCGCCCTCTACTTTTCCTCCTTCGAGATGCTCGACGACCTGGTTGGCCGCATCCAGCTCACCGATCGCGCCTGGGTCGTGCAGACGCCGGGGATGACGGAGCCACAGCGCGACGCCTGGATCGCGCGGTTGACGAGCGGCGAACGCGTCGTCGCCGCCGCGGTGCTCGGGGGCCTCTTCGCGGAGGGAATCGACTTGCCCTTCGGCGCGCTGGCCGCGATTGCCGTCGTGGGCCCCGCGTTGCCGCCCGTGAGCCTGGAGCGCGACTTGCTGCGTCGGTACTACGAACAGCGCTACGGCGATGGTTTTCGCTACGCGAGCCTCGTCCCAGGGCTTACGCGCGTCGTCCAAGCGGCGGGGAGGCTGGTGCGACGGGAAAGCGACCGTGGGACCGTCTTGCTCGTCGACCGTCGCTTCCGCTGGCCCGAGGTCCAATCGTTGCTCCCTGACACCTGGCAGCTCGAGGTCGTCGATGACCCTGCCGTTGCGCTTCGGGGGACCGCTTGAACCGCCGCCTGGCGCTCGAACAAGCCGAGGTGGGCCTCGTTCGTGGCGCGATGAGCGTGGGCCTCGCTCGGGACCCCCACGTCGACCGGCTTCGCTACGTGTTGTCCGTCGCGCGCCTCGATGTCATTCGGAATGTGGACGACCGCGACGTCGACGTGGCCGGGCCGCTCGACCGTTTCGCCGGGGCCGCGGCGGACACGTGGGTCCAGCGCTTGGCCGATGCGCCGGATCCGAGGGCATGGCGAGGGGAGGTCGACGCTTGGACCCAACGCGCCGTCGCCCTGCGCGAGGCCGTGCTCGAGCACCTTCCGGTTGACGCGCCGAGCTTCGATGCCGAGGTCACGACCCGGGCGCTGTGTGTCGCGAGTGGAGGCGGCGGCGGAGCCGGCTATGTCTACCCAGGCTGCTACGAGGTCCTCGATCGGGCCGGTCTGACCCCCGACTTGATGGCCGGCACGTCGATCGGTAGCCTCATGGGCCTGTTCCGTGCGCGGCGACGCCGTTGGGACATGGCGCCGCTTGTCGCCGCGGCGCGGAGGTTGTCCTGGACGGGCGTCTTCCGAGCCTTGAATGCCGAGAATCGATACGGCCTGCCGGCGACGCTGCGCCTCTACCTTCGGGGCGCGCTCGGCGAGTTGTTCCGAACGGACGACGATTCGCGCGGCCTGTGGCTCAGCGACATGGAGATCCCGTTCCTTGTCGTCGTGACGGGCATCACGATGGACGCATTGAAGCATGATCTGTCCTGGTACGAGCACCTCCTCGACGACGAGGTCGCGCGGGGCGGTACGACGGCCGGGGTTCGAGCGGTGTTCAAGGGCCTCGCCCTTTTGCGCGAGTTCGCGTCGCGACGGGACGCGCTGATCGAGCTCATCCTCGGTCACACGCCGGGCACCCAGGACTTCGACGTGCTCGACGCGGCGGGCTTTTCCTCGTCGATTCCTGGGATCATCCACTACGACGTGATTCGTGACGACCCGCGGATGAAGCGCCTACTCGACGACCTGTACGCCAGGTTCGGCGTGGCGAGGCTTGGCGAAGGTGGCATCGTGCAGAATGTGCCGGCGCGGGCCTGCTGGGAGGCCGTGCGTTCCGGCCGGCTCGGGCGACGCAACGCGTTCGTCTTGGCGCTGGACTGCTTTGCGCCAGATCCCCGGCGCCCGGCTTGGTTCCCGATTCAACAGCTCGTGCGCAGCGCCAACGTGGACGGAGATCGCGACTACGCGCACCTCTACGTGCCGTTGGCCAAGACGCTGTCGCCGGTTCACCTCGTCCCGTCCCTCCGCGACGCGATGACGGCGATCCGGTGGGGCCGCGCGCAGCTGGAGCCGCACGTGCCATTCCTCCAGGAGATGATGCGTCCGCTGTCGGTGCCATCGGCCGGGTAGCGCCAGCCGGCTAGGGCTGGGCGGGCGCGCGCAAAGGTAGCAGGAGGTCGGCGCCAAGCTCGTCGGGGTCGAGGTCGACGACCACAGGACGCGCCCCCACGCGCTGAAAGGCGTCGTCGCCGTCCACCCTGAAACCGGCGTCGGCGAGCGGCTGGTTGCCCCGCAAGGTCGCAAGGGTGGACCCGGACCAGACCCAGGCGCGGCCCGTGTCGTAGCCGTCGCGGCCAAGTTGGAAGTCTGGCGCGCCGAGAACCAGTTCAAAGGTGCCGTCGGCGTCGAGATCCCCGGCCGTCAGCCCGCGGCCGAGGTGCCGGGTGAGGCCGTCGGGGTCGTCGATGTGGACGAGGGCGGAGATCGCCCCGGAACGCGCGGATCGGGGATCGACGACGTACACGCCGCCGGCGCCGTCCGAGGCTCCGGGAGTCGCGATTGCGAGCCGGGGGCCCGTGGCGTCCTCCCAGGACACGAGGGCCTCGCCGGCCCAGGCCGAGGCGCCCGGGCCGTCGATCGTGGTGCGTGACGCGGCGTCGAGCGTGGTGCTTTCGGCCTCGTCGACGATCCACACGCGCCCTTGGTCGCCGGTGGTCGTGTCGGAGCCGTGAAAGGGCGCCCCGATGAAGAGGTCGGGCAGGCCGTCGGTCGTGGCGTCGGCGGCGCAGGACACCGAGGTGCCGGCGGCCGCGCCGACCTGATCTGCCCACCAAACGGTCGCGTGGTCGACGATTGCGGACGTGCCCTTGGCGGCCGCCAGCGCCTCCGAGGTGATGTAGAAGACCCCGCCGGCGAGGTCGGGAACCTCTGGCAGCCCGCTGAGCCGTGATGCGCCGACGAGCAACTCGGGGCGGCCATCGCCGGTCCGGTCTGCGCATACGGCGAGAGCGTTGCCGAGGCCGTCGCCACTCGTGGGCCCCGTGAGGAGGGTGGTCGCGACATCTTGCAGGGCGGAGTCCGAGCCCGTGGCGGCAGCGTCGTAGATGACGGCCACGGCACCCCGTTCGAGATCCCATCGGGGGCCGCCAACGACGAGGTCCCACCGTCCGTCGGCGTCGAGATCGGCCACAGCCAACGATGCGCCAAGTGCGCTGTCGGGGGCCGCCCATCGCTGCAGCGGCAGCGCGTCGCCGGAGCCTTCGCGCAGCGGCAACCGGGCGACCTGGCCGACGTCGGGCATGCCGACAAGGAGCACCTCGCCGTCGGAGGCCAGACGCCATTCGGAGCCGTCGGTGACGGCGCCGTCCCACGACGCCCATGCGTCGACTGTCGCGTCCGAGGATCCGAAGAGGGGCAAGCCGCGGTGGGCGACGGCCGACGCGGCGGGCAGGGCATCGGCGCAGTCGGGGCCGACGCAGACGGTGGAGCAGCCGAGGGCGCCAAGTGGGCCGAGCAGGCGGAGGATCACGAACGGGCGGTAACGCTGTGGGGCGACGGCTCGCGGTGCGGATGGTACGGTCGTCGGACGGGGGGATCGTGGCGACCTTGTCCGGCCGGACGATGACCGTGGTGCTCGGGGGCGGACGCGGAACGCGCCTTCACCCTTTGACGGCGATGCGGGCGAAACCGGCCGTGCCGTTGGGTGCGAAGTACCGCCTCATCGACATCCCGATCAGCAACGCCATCAACTCGGGGCTGCGCGAGATCTTCGTGCTCACCCAGTTCAATTCGGCCAGCCTCAACACCCACCTCGCCAGAACCTACCGATTCGACCCCTTCACGAACGGCTTCGTCGAGATCCTCGCGGCCGAGCAGACGGACGCGAGCGGCGACTGGTTCCAAGGCACCGCCGACGCTGTGCGCAAGCACCTTCACCGCCTCAATCGAGAGGGCGTCGAGAACGTCCTCATCCTTTCGGGCGACCACCTGTACCGGATGGACTACCGGCAGTTGCTGGCCACGCACGACGAGATGGGCGCGGACATCACGGTGTCCACCATTCCCGTGCGCCGTGAGGAATGCGACGGGTTCGGTGTTCTTGCCGCCGACAGCGCGGGCTGGATTCGCGCGTTTCGCGAGAAGCCGGCGGCGACCGAGGACCTTTCGCACCTCGCCATTCCCGCCGAAATGGCCGAGCGTTGGAAGACGGGCGACCGCACGCACCTCGCGTCCATGGGCGTCTACGTGTTTTCGATCGACGTCCTGCAGGACCTGTTGTCTTCGGGCGAACCCACCGATTTCGGACGGGACATCCTGCCGGCCGCTGTGCGGGCTGGCCGGCCCGTCGCGGCGCACGTCTTTGACGGGTATTGGGAGGACATCGGAACGATCGCGGCGTTCTTCGAGGCAAACATGATGTTGTGCGAAACTGAACCAAGGTTCAGATTTTACGATCCGTCTGCGCCGATCTACACGCGGCCTCGGTTCATGCCTCCGACAATGGTGCGCAACTGCCAGGTCGAACGCAGCCTATTTGCGGAGGGCTGCCTCCTCGATGGCGCGCGCCTCGATCGGGTTGTCGTCGGATTGCGCAGCGTCGTGCATCCCGGTGCGGAAATCTCGGAAGCCATCCTGATGGGGGCGGACTTCTACGAGGTCGACGACCGGCGCGCGGCGATGGCGGCGCGCGGCTTGCCGCCGTTGGGCATCGGTGCGGGTGCGTCGATCCGTCGCGCGATCATCGACAAGAACGCTCGCATCGGTGCCGGCGCCGTCATTCACGGCGGGGACCGGCCGGACGAGGAACACGAGAACTACGTCGTCAGGGACGGCATCGTCATCGTGAACAAGGGCGCTGTGATCCCACCCGGGGCACGCCTGTAAGGCAGCACGGAACGAACCGACTGCGGCGCGGGCCCGCAGCCAGTTACACGGGGGCCGTGGGAGGGCGCATGTCCGTCGTCGCCGCGTTGGGTGGGCTTGGCGCGACCGAGCTCGTTCTGGTGCTCGTCATCGTGCTGGTCCTGTTTGGGCCGGGCCGCCTTCCTCAGGTCTTCGAGTCCTTCGGCAAAGGGATGCGGGCCTTCAAGAATGCGCAGAAGGACGAGCCGATCGACGTCGCCGCGCGCCAGATCCCCGAGGGAGCGGACGCCGCGGCCCTCGAAGCGGCCGGGCTGGACGCCGCCGGGCGCGAGATTCGGGAGGACGGCCGCCGCTCGTGACGCTCGGCGCCATCCGCGGAATTGATTGCCTGCTGTCGATGGATCCCTCGGTCGGCGAGGGCGTTCTCGGTATGTTGCGCGACGCCGCGGTCGTATGGGAGGGTCACCGGATCGTCTACGTGGGTTCCGACCGCGATGCGCCCGACGTGCCCGGCGCCTCCGACGGTCGCGGCGGCCTGGTTCTACCTGGTCTGATCGACTCGCATACGCATGCGGTTTGGGCCGGCTCCCGATTCGAAGAATTCGAACAGCGGCTCGCGGGCGTCAGCTACACGGAAATCCTGGAGCAGGGTGGTGGCATCCTGAGCACCGTGGCGGCGACGCGTTCGGCGACCGAAGACGCGCTCCTCGAACTGGCCGTTGCACGCTTGCGAACCGCGCGCTCGCGCGGCGTGACGACGATGGAAGTCAAGAGCGGGTACGGACTGAATCTGGACACCGAGCTTCGCCTTCTGCGGGTCGCCCGCGAGGCCGGGAGGCGCGCTGGAGTCCGCGTCGTACCTACGTTCCTTGGCGCCCACGCGATTCCCGCCGAATACCGAGGGGACCGAGCCGCTTACGTGCAACTGGTCATCGACGAGATGTTGCCGTCGGTGGTTGGTTTGGCCGACTACGCCGATGTCTACGTCGACCGCGGTGCGTTCACCGTGGAGGAGGGGCACGCCATCCTTTTGCGGGCTCGCGCGCTTGGTTTGGGCGTACGGATCCACGCGGAGCAGGTCACGTTGACGGGCGCGGCCGCCATGGCCGCAGGATTGGGCGCGGCGTCGTGCGACCACCTCGAGCGCATCGACGACGTTGGAATCGCGGCCATGGCAGCGGCCGGCTGCGTGGCTACGATGTTGCCGGGCGCAATGACCTTTCTGCGCGATCCTTCGCCTCCGGTCGATCGCCTGCGCGAAGCCGGCGTCGCTATGGCGGTCGCCACCGACCTCAACCCTGGAAGTTCCCCGGTGGTCGATCCCTGGGCCTGCATGACGCTTGCGGCGGTGTCGATGCGCCTGACGGTGCCGGAAGTCCTTTCGGGGATGACGAGGGTCGCTGCGCAGTCGCTTGGCCTACCAACCGCGGGCCGGATCGTCGTGGGTGGGCCTGCTGACTTGGCTCACGTCGCACCTCCGTGGGGCGCACAAGCGCTGCCCGCCGCGCTGATCGGTCAACTTGGGGGCGTCGTCGTCCGCGAAACGGTGGCCTCCGGGAGGCGTTCAACGCCCGCGAGCTGATTTTTTAACTTCCGGGCCCTCGGACGCAGAATTCGCTTGCTTAGGCCGATGGTCTGTGGGAGGGTGGCGAGGTCATCGCATCCGGCCAGGAGACCAACCATGTTCCGTCCCCACTCCTTCGTTCTTCTGGCCGCGGCGCTCGCCGCGTGCGACGCCGGCCAATCTGGCCTCGGCGACGTCCAGGACCCGGGCGAGATTCCGAACGACGGAACCGTTGCGCCGCCGGCCGGTACCACGGCACCCGTGCCGACCTTGCCGACCGAAGGGACGGAGCCCGTCGAAGATGACGGCACGAACGGCACGGTGCCCCCGCCCGTGGAAGACCCCCCCGTCGTCGAAGACACGGGCTCCGTGGAAGAGCCGCCGGCGCCGGTGGAAGAGGAGCCTCCCGTCGTCATCGCCGTCGAGGACAACGAGCGGCCGCTGGTCGGTGGAACTCTGCTCGTCACGCGGGCCGGCGCCATCGTCGCGGCCGACCCCGAAGGCGACCGGATGATGATTCTCGACGGCGACCAGTCCTGGCCGGCCGAGATCTCGCTGCAGGCGGGCGCGATGCCCTTCCGCTCCGTGGAAGATGCGCTCGCCGACGACGTCGTCTACACGTCGCTGCGCGGCACCGGCCAAGTGGCGGTCATCGACGCGCTCGGCGGCCGCGTGCTCGACGTCTGGGACGCTTGTCTCGAGCCCCGCGGCATCGACGTGGAGCCCGATGGCCTCAGCATCTGGGTCGCCTGCGCTTCGGGCCAACTGGTTGAACTCGACACGGCCACCGGCGAGAAGCTGACCGATCTCCTGATCGACAACGACCTTCGCGACATCGTCCTCGAAGGCGACTGGATGTGGATCTCGCGTATGCGGTCCGCCCAAGTGCTGCGCGTCGGCAAGGACGGCACGATCATCGAGCGCATGGTTCCGCCCGACTGGTCCTTTGGGGCCGACACCTTTGCTCCGACGGTGGCCTGGCGCATGCTGCCGGACCCCGACGGTCAGGGCGTCGTGGCGATGCATCAGCGCGGTCGCGTCAACGACATCAACCTCAACGCCGTCGATGACCCGTATGCGGGCCCCGGCTGCAAGCCGATCATGCACTCGGCGGTGACCAAGTTCGCCCATACCGGGGTGATCGAGTCGTCGGGCGCGATCACGGACGTTCCGCTTCCGGTCGACTTCTTCATCGACGCTGGCGGCGTCGACGTCGTCGCGGGTGCCTACGATTCGACGACCCAGATCACGCAATTCGGTTGGGACGTCCTGACCCGCACTGGCGAGTGCATGACCTTCGGCGGCACCACGAGCGCGCTGGCTGGCTCCTTGGCGGCGATCGCCTACCTGCCGAATGGCGAGATGGTGACCCAATCGGCGGAGACCTTCGCCGTCGCGCGCGGCGCCACGCTGGTTCCGATCTCGGAAGGGGCGGGTCGTTCGGCTGGGTACGAGGCCTTCCACAGCGCGCCCACGAGCGACCTCGCCTGCGCGTCCTGCCATCCTGAAGGCCAGGAAGACGGGCACGTGTGGAGCTTCCTCGGCATCGGCCCACGTCGGACCCAGGCGCTCGCCGTCGGACTCCGCGGCACCGAGCCGTTCCACTGGGACGGCGACTTGTCCGACATGCACGCGCTCGTCGAAGAAGTGTTCGTCACGCGCATGGGCGGTGTGACGCTCGGCGTGTCCGGCGAAGAGGCGATCCTCGATTTCCTCGAGGGCATCGTCCCCGTTCGCACGATTCCCCAGGCCTCCGAAGCCGACATCGCGGTTGGCAAGGGCCTGTTCGAGAATCCGGCCGTCGGTTGTGCGGAATGCCACTATGGCCCCTCCTTCACGAACAACGAGACCGTCGAGATCGGCAAAGGCGACGCGGTCCAGACCGCACCCCTCATCGGCATCGGCGGTCGCGGACCGTTCATGCACGACGGATGCGCCCCCACGCTGCTCGAGCGGTTCACGGACCCGGTTTGTGGCGGTGGCGACATGCACGGCAAGACGTCGATCTTGACGCCGGCGCAAGTCGAACTCGTGATCGCGTACCTCCAAACGCTGTGAGCGTCGGATGATGCGCCTGTTGACCCTTTGGGTCGCTGTCGCTTGCGGTCCAGACGAAACGGGCCCCACGGACCCCACGGGCCCCGGGGCCCGCGCCGAGATCTGCGACAACGGCGTGGATGACGATCTGGACGGCGACGTCGACTGCGATGACGTCGCTTGTTCGGCCGTCTGTGCCGAGGCCTGCGTCGGTGGAATCGACGAAGACCTCGATGGCGCGGTGGACTGTGAGGATTCGGACTGTGACGGCCAGTGCCCGGAAGCCTGTACGGACGGCCGCGACAATGACGGCGACGGCGAGCTGGACTGTGCCGACGAGGATTGCGACGGCAGTTGCCCCGAAGACTGCAACGACGTGCGCGACAATGATGGCGACGGTGTCGTAGACTGCTGGGACTCGGACTGCGACGGCAGCTGTCCCGAAGACTGCCTCGACGTGCGCGACAACGACGGCGACGGCGCGACAGACTGCGAGGACGCGGATTGCGACGGCGGGTGCCCCGAGACGTGCGAGGACGGCCGCGACAATGATGGCGACGGCGGTGTGGACTGCGTCGACGTCGACTGCGACGGCCAATGTCCAGAAGTTTGCCTCGACGGTCGGGACAACGACGGCGATAGCGACGTCGACTGTGCGGATGCGGAGTGTCGCGGCGAATGTGACGCCGACGCCGATGGCTTCGACTCAGTCCTGTACGGCGGCGACGATTGCGACGATACCCTGCCCGACGTCCATCCCGGCGGTGACGAGGTCTGCAACGAAGGGATCGACGACGATTGCGACGGCCTGATCGACTACGACGACCCGTCCAACGACCCGGGCACGTTGTCCGAGTTCTACGTGGACACGGACCTCGACGGCTATGGAACCGGGGGCGGCGTGATCGGCTGCTCCGCTTCTCCGGGATTCTCGGCGGAAAAGGGCGACTGTGCCCCGTCCAACCCGGACGTGAATCCAGGGGCGACCGAAATCTGCAACGCGCTCTTGGATGACGACTGCGACGGATTCGCGGATGACGACGACCCGTCCGTCGATCCGTTGACGGAGACGACCTCCTTCCGCGATTCCGACGGCGATGGCCTTGGGGACCCCCTGCTTTCGCGGCAGGATTGCATCGTACCGGCCGGCTGGGTGGTCAACGACCTCGACTGTGACGACACGAACGACAATGTCGGGGAGGCCGTCGCGTACTTGCCCGATCTGGACCTCGACGGCTTTGGTGCAGGCGTGCCGCTGCCCGCAACCTGTGATCTGCCGCTGCCAGGCGAGGCGCTCCCGTGGCTGGCCGTCGACTGCAACGACGCGGACCCGCTCGTCCACCCTGACGCAGTAGAGACATGTGTGGGCGGCGTCGACGACGACTGCGACGCGCTCGTCGACGAAGACGACCCGAGCCTCGACCCGTTGTCGCTTCTCTCGATGTACATGGACGCGGACGCCGACGGCTTCGGCGATGGCAGCGAGCTGCTGCGACTGTGCGAGTTGGAACCGGGCTTCGTGCTGGACGCCGGGGACTGCAACGACCTGGACGCGGCGATTTCGCCGGCGGCGACCGAGGTCTGCAACGAGATTGACGACGACTGCGACGTTCTGAAGGACGATTCGGACCCGAGCCTTGACGTCAGCACTCGGTCGACGTTCTGGTTTGACCGCGACGGCGACGGCTTTGGTGACCCGGCCCTCTCCGCCGAGGCGTGCACGGCGCCTGTCAACTACGTCGACAACCCCGACGATTGCGACGACAACGACGCGAGCGAAGGCGAACCGCTCGTCTACCTTTACGACGACGACGCCGACGGTTTTGGTGCCGGAGTGCCCACGGCTCCGACCTGCACCCGGCCAGGCGTCAAATACGTGCTCGAGTCCGTTGGGGTCGACTGCGACGACCTCAATCCGCTCGTGGCTCCCGATGCGATCGAGGTGTGTGACGGGGGGATCGACAACGACTGCGATGCACTCCCGGACGACCTCGACGGGGACCTCGACCCCCGGACGGCGACCGAGTTCTTCGACGACGACGACAGCGACGGCTTCGGATGGGAGGCGTCCCTAGAACTCCGTTGCGTCGCCGACGTTGGCCAGGTGGCGATCGCCGGAGACTGCGACGACACGTCAGGCGACGTCCATCCGAACGCGACGGAAATCTGCAACGACTTCGTCGACGACGATTGCGACCTGCTTCGCGACGACGGCGACCCCAGCTTGGACCTCGCGACACGCGTTCCTTGGTTCCCGGACAACGACCTCGATGGGTTCGGTCGCCTTGTTCTCGTCCCTGTGCTCGCGTGCAACCAGCCTGGCATCTTGGTGGACAACGACGACGATTGCGATGATTTCGACCCCGCCTTTGGGCCGGCGATCGCTTGGCAGGAGGACGCCGACAACGACGGCTTTGCCGCAGGTCCGATCTCCGCCCTTCTGTGCGACCCGCCAGGTCCGACATGGGGTCTGCCGACGCTGGAAGAGGACTGCGACGATTTGGACGACGACTCCTTCCCCGCGGCCCCAGAGGTGTGCGAGGACGGCGTCGACCAGAATTGCGACGGTACGGACATCGCGTGCATCCCATGCTCCGAAGTGGCCGAGCAGTGGTGCCTGGACAAGGGTTGGACGCTGGCCGTTGGCGGCGAGGGCGAAGATGGCAACATCGTCTGCACGAATGACGGCAGCCCGGCTTCCGACAACTGCGACCCGTGCGGCAACTACAACGTCGTCGTGTGGGTCGATGGGTCGGACGAGCGGGAATGCCCGGGTGCGGGCCTCGGCCTCGAGTCCGGCACCGTCTACGGCGGGCACAGCCCGTGTGCGTGTGGCGGCGCCATGGCGGTCTGCGACACCTGGTCGCTGAGCGACTGCGTACCGGACTGAGCATCGGCGGCTACGGCCCGGGAGGCGTCGCTGACCTGGGCTGCCTTGTCAGGGTTCCGTATTCTGCGGTGTGAGAGCTTCCCCTGCCGGAGGCCACCGCTGGAGATGGAGGAGACGCAAGAGCTGTGCGTTGTGGGTAACCGGCAGGGGAAGCTGACTCGCAAGGGAGGTGAGCCTCCCACACCCTGAGCTTACGCACGGTTCGGCCCGCCTGCAACGAGATCTTGCATGCGGGGGCCGGGATGACACCGCCTTGACCGGTTGGGGGGCTTCGGGGCCGTCCGTAAGAGGCCTACGCGTTAGCGCGCCGGGGCTGGTGGTCCTTTGGGATCGCCTTCATCCTTGCACCCGCCCCCGAGTGCACCCCCTTTTGGGGTCGCATGAGGAGCTCGGCGGGCGGGTGTCTGGGATGACAGCCGCCAGGACAGGGCGAGCCCGATGGCGCAGGCCGCGACGAACCAGTCGCCAAGCTTGGCGTAGAGGGTAGGCAGGTGCGCCTTGCGCACGGTCACGATGCGAGCGACGCGTTCGAAGAGGTCGGTCTCGTAGAGCACGTGGCCGTGGGGTTCCACAACGAACGAGACACCCGTGTAGGCCGAGCGGATGAGCGGGACGCCAAGCTCCGTGGCCCGGATCGCCGCGAGCATCGCGTGTTGGTGCGGCCCAGCCGTGTCTCCGTACCAGGCGTCGTTCGTGCCGTTGACGAGCAGATCGGCGGTCGGGAAATTGCGACAGAACCTTCCGAGGATCGCCTCGTAGCAGATGGGGGCCGCCACGTTCGCCACCCCGAGTTCCGCGACGACGGGGACGGTACCGGCGCGGAAGTTCCCCGGGCCCTGAATCCAGTCGGCGAGGATGGGGAATGTCTCGGCGAGCGGCAGGTACTCGCCGAAGGGCAGCGGAACCATCTTGTCGTACCGGCCGAGCGTTTTCCCCGTAGCGTCGAGGAAGAACACGCTGTTGAAGTGCCGCACGCGGTCTTCACCCATGGCGGGGTCGGGGATGCGCTGGCGCGTGCCGCCGCCGACGACCATCGCGGCGCCCGTCCGGCGGGCCATTTCGGCGACGGCGTCGGCCGCCTTTCCCGCGTTCATGTCGTAGGGGCAGCCCCCTTCAGGCCAGACGATCAGATCGGCTGCGCCTGGAGGCACGGCCGCGGTGAGCGAAGACCAGTCCGCGAAGATGTCGGAGCTGGAACCCGCCATCCGCTCGACCATCCCCACTTCGGTCTGTAGTTGTGCGAGTCGCACCGTCGGAGCGTTGACCAGCGTGCGTTCAATTTCGGTGACACGCCACGCGCCCCAGCATGTCACTGCGACCCATGTCCACGCGGGTGCGAGCAAGGGTCCCCAAATGCGACGCGACCCGGCTTCGACGACGGCGGCGTTGACCCAAACGACGAGGAAGCTGAGTCCCCAGATGCCCGTCACGCTCACGATCTGGAGCGTTGCCGGGAACCGCCACAGCGTGACGCCGTGGTAGTATGGAAAGAGGACGATAAAGCTCCACAAATACTCGACGAGGACCCAGGTGGCGGCGAATGCGAGGACCCAGCCCGATCCCAGCCTGCGGCGAAGGATGCCGGGCGCCATTCCAAGCAGGGCGTAGGGCGACCCGAACGCCATGCCGAAGAGCAGCAGCACGCCCCAGGCACCGATCGCTGGGATGTTGCTGAAGAGCACGATCGTGTCGACGAGCCAGCTGAACAGCGTGCCGGTCGCGACGACGCCGTAGAGCCAGCCGACGGCCGCGGCCCGACGAGGCTGCAGATCGATCGTCGCGGCGATGAAGGGCGCGTACGCGATCCAGGAGATCGCGTGCCAGTCGTAGGGTGCCGCGGCCAGGTTGACCGCGATGACGGCAAATGCGAGTGCAGCAGCCCGTGCCAAGGCGGGGCCTCCGAAGGCAGGCGGCTAGCAGGCTGGTGCGAAAAGGCCAGAGGGCTCGCCGGCATCCCGGGAGACCTCTGGCCTCTCGCTCGCACAAGCCGCGCCAACGCGGCTCGCGGCTAGTCGTCGTCGCCGTGCGAAGGCGCGGGCTCGTCCTTGGCCTTTTCGGCGATCATCGCTTCGGTGGTCAGCAGAAGGCCGGCCAC
>SXGU01073496.1_pt1 | contig 120079 bp, 104 predicted proteins | sample 3174531 | NCBI WGS metagenome assembly SXGU01 (sample SAMN11356863, study PRJNA531348) | freshwater metagenome | isolation source: freshwater sample F1-140 | place: China: Fuxian Lake, Yuxi | collected 2017-12-25
GATCATCGCGATCTTTCCGCCGCGGATCGCCAACATCTCGCGCTCACTCATCGTCAACACATCTCTTCCTTCGAAGAGAATCGAGCCTCTGTCGAATCGACCCGGCGGTCGAGGGATGAGCTGCATTGCACTCATCGCCGTGACGCTTTTGCCGCAACCACTTTCGCCCACAACCGCCAGCGTCTGGTTCGCGTGCACCGTCATCGAAACGCCCGCGACCGCTTGAATGCGCGGACCTCCAGCAGAATTCGCAAAGCTCACCGCAAGATCAGCCACTTCGAAGATCGGCTTGGAAGCGATGGTCGCTTGGTCTGTGGAGGTTGCTTGGGCTTGCAATGACATTAGTGCGCGGCCTTTCGGAGCTTTGGATCGATCGCGTCGCGCATGGCTTCGCCGAGCATGTTGTAACTGAGGACCGTGAAGAAAATTGCGAAGCCGGGGAAGATGGCGAGCCACCAAACAAAGGTGCCCGTGGTCCCCGTCGCGCTTGAGAGAAGCTTGCCCCACGACGCCTGCCCGTCGGGACCGAGGCCAAGGTACGAGAGCGTTGCTTCTGCAATGATGGCCGCCGCTACGGCGAACGAGGCGTCGACGAGCACGGGCGTCACGCCATTGGGCAGCATGTGTCGGAAAAGCACGGAACGCAGTGGAAGACCCGCGGCTTGCGCGCCCTGCACAAAGTCCTGCTTGCGAAGCTTGAGGAATTCCGCACGTGTGAATCGTGCGGCGCCGGTCCACGACACACAACCGATGATCGCCATCATCACATAGGTGTCGCGCGGCAAGACCGCGGCCGCGACGATGAGAAGAAAGAGCACGGGAATCGCCATGAACACTTCAACGACGCGGTAGAGCAAGAGGTCAACCCACCCGCCGAAGTACCCCATCAGCGCGCCGAGGGTCACGCCAATCGACACGGCGATGCCCGTCGACAGCAGACCGATGGAAATCGAAAGGCGACAAGCCCACAGCATCTGCGAGAGCACATCTTTGCCGAGCGCGTCGCTGCCGAGAATCATCGTGCGCGTTCCGATGCCGCGATCAGCGAGTGCCGGAAGTACATCGCTCACTCTCGTCATCGGCTCGAGCACATACAAGTCGCTGCGGCCGTAATCGGGAGAAAACGGAATGAGCGTGTACACCATCGAGAACTCTCCCGATGCTTCCTGCTCGTCATAGACATCGAAGTTGACGAGCCGATCACTCCAACGCGACTGGCTCGCCCCCACCGCGACGAATGCCGTCAGCAGAACAAGCGCGATGCGCACGCCACGGCGACCCTGTGACCCGCACGAGACCACTAAGGCTGCGCCTGCTGCAACCACTCCGATTGCGAGCGCGGCGTAGAGCGGAAAACTTGGAGAGACCGCAAGTGCGCGAATCCATGGAGCGCTCTCGACATCGCGACTCCACGCGCTCACCGCGAGCGATGCCACGAGCGTCACGCCGGCTTGCAAGGCGACGAGCAGGAGCAAGCCGAGCCGCGTCGATCGCTGGGGAACCCCGCAACGCAGCGCCCACGCTTTCGGGAGATAGATCCAAGGAAGCGCGAAGACTCCAGCAGCGAGAAGCGCAAGATCTACGCTCGTCAGATTAGTCCAGAGCGGTGAATCCCACTCGCCTGACTTCGTGTTCGTGCGAAGCAGTGGATGCGCGTTCGCGATGACCGGCGCGAACACAGCAAAGAACGCGATGATCGCAATCCATCCGATCGCGACCTTTGCTCCTACGCGTACAACCACGCGATCCCACGCGTCGGCCCAAAAACCCTTCGCCTGCTGCGCGCCAACGCCGCGCATCGCTTCGATGCCCGAAATGCTCGTCGATGCGCCGTCGCGCACGCTTTCATTGGCGGCGTTACTCATAGCTCACCCGTGGATCGGCCACTGCATAGAGAATGTCAGCGAAGAGCAACGCGGAGAGATTCACACACGCGATCATGAAGGTGTTGGCGAGAATGAGCTCCCGATCACGCTGCGCGATTGCGTCGAGAATCAGACTACCCATGCCAGGCACGCTGAAGATGCGCTCAATCACGACGGAACCTGCGAGCGTCGCTGGGAAGACCGTGACAAACATCGTGATCAGCGGGAGAAGACTGTTGCGAAACACATGGTGAATCACGACATCTTTGCGCGAGACGCCCTTCGCCTTCGCGGTGCGCACATAGTCAGCGTTGAAGTTGTCGAGCATGGCCGCGCGCGTTTGCTTCGAAAGCACGGCAAATCCGCCGTACACCAAGCAAGCGACAGGCAACACCACATGCCAGAACATGTCGAGCAGCCAACCCATTTGCCAGGACCCATCGAACTGCACGCCGGGAAGGAATGTCCATCCATCCGCCGCTCGGTCATGCATGCCCGCGACTGGGAAGAGACCGAGATACTGCTTGTTCGAGAGGTAGCCAATCGCAAGCACGCCAGCCCAGACCGTAGGAATCGACCACAGCGCGACATACAACGCGCCCGATGCCTTATCGAACCAAGAGCCTTTGCGCGCGCTTGCGAGAACGCCTGACGGAATGGCAATGAGGTAAATGATCGGGAATGCGATGAGGTTCAAGAGCAGCGTGACTGGAAGCGCCGCAAGAATGAGACTCGACACAGGGCGACTCTTCGAGAACGCCGTGCCGAGATCCGGAGGACCAACCCACACAGTCTCTGGAATGATCGTGAACCCCGCCTGTGGAAACGGTTGCTCCGAAAACGCGACCGCAAGCACTTCGCGCTCTGCGCGCGCCGTGGTCCAAGCCGCAAGCATCGCCTGCGCCGCTGCGTCAACCTTCGGCCACGCTGCATTGGATCGATCGGCAGTTGTCGCGGCAAGCGCGTCGAGTTTGATCTTGCCCTTTCGATCGAGCAACTCACTTCCCGCCGCGCCCTGGCCCATCGCGGTCGCGTATGCCGCGAGCGCGCTTTCGAACATTCGCTTGGATGCGAGGTACTTCGAGCGAGCGGTCAGCGCATCGTTGGCAACCTTTCGATACTGCCGCGCGCAATCGTCGTCAGCATTCGCGACGAGGATGCGTCCACCCGAACCCTTTCGCTCCTGCACGACCGTTACTACTCGTGCGTCGACGGAAGGAAAGAAATCTGACACCCCGAGCCACGCGACCATCGGCGGCGGCGCGAGTTCCTTCGGAGGTTGCAAACGCTCCCCTGCTGGCGTGACCTGATCACGAACGCCGAACTTCAGCGGCGAAATGCGATGCAACCAACGCCCGTATTGCATCAGCACTGGATCGTTGAGTCCATATCGATCTTCAAGATACGCCTGCAACATCGCCGCCTTCGACGCATCCTGTTGCCCACCCGAAACGCTCGCGGCCGCACCAATACCGCCCGGCGACAGAGCGAGGAGGAGGAAGACAACAAAGGTGATCCCGATGATGGTCGGGAGCATGAACAACATGCGGCGAAGGATGTAGTTCAACATCCGTCCGTACCTCGGCAGTCTTCAGGGGTCTTGAATGAGCGCGTGCACATGCGATTCGTCTTGCGATCAGTTCGCCGGCGTCGCGAGCTCGCCCATGCGGAAGAACTCCCACGGCTCAAGCGCCGTCTTATACATGTGCACATTGCCAATCGACTTCTTCACGAATCGCAGCCATGGCGCGACGCGCACGAAGGTGTAGGGTTGCTCCGCGTGGAGTGTCGCCTCAAACTCATGCCATGCCTTCATGCGCTCGTCGTAGTCGATCGTCGTGCGAATCTTGTCGATGAGCTCGTCCGCGCGCGGGCTGTTCCACTGCGCGAAGTTGTCGCCACCTTCCTTGATCGACTCGGAGTGGAAAATCTGCTTCGGGTCACTCTCGGGCGCGGTTGCAGACCAACCCATGATGAGCGCATCAAAGTCACGCGCTTTCTGAATCTCCTGCATCACGGACCAGTCAATGACCTTGACCTCCACGCGGATTCCAACTTTGGAATATGCGTCCTTCACGAAGTTCGCGATGCGCTCCGCAATCTCGCCGCCACCCGCACGGGTGAACTCAAAGACAAAGGGCTCGCCCTTGTCGTTTTCAAGCACGCCATCACCGTCTCGGTCACGCCATCCAGCTTCATCCAGGAGCGCTTTGCCGCGCGCTTGATCAAACGGCCATGGTTTGAGGTTGGGATCTGACGCAGGACTCTCGGGATTCACCGAGCCCTTGGCAACGATGCCGATGCCCTCCCAGATGTCCTTGATCATCCGTTCGCGATCGAGGCAGAGCGTCATCGCGAGCCGCACGCGCACATCGCTAAACGGTGTCAGCTTCCCATTTCGCATGCCGCCATTCCATGCGATGAAGGAGTAGCCACTTCGCATGTTGATCCATTTGAGTGACTGATTTTGTTCTTCCCAAGTCGGGTCTTTCGTCATCTTGACGAACTGCGGACTCGTCGGCAGCGTCTGATCGCCTTCGCCATTTGTATAGGCAACGAGGCGAGCAAGATCGTCCGTCACTACGCGGTAACGCAGCTTGTCGAGTGGCGAGCGTGGTCCCCAATATCGCTCGTTCCGAACGAGCACGATGTCCTGACCAGGCGCCCACTGCGCGCTCGGGTCCATGCGTTCCATGCGATATGGGCCGGAACCCATGAGCAAACCAGTCGCGCTGTTGATCTGCGCAGGCTCAAACTTCGAATAGAAGTGTTTCGGAAGGATGTAGACGCCAAGCGTGTAGGGGAGATTGAAGGACAGCGCTTTCGAGAACCTGAACTCGACCGTGTGCGGGTCGATCACGACGACATCGGTGATTTGGTCGAGGGTTGAGCGCGCGCGCTCATTCTCAATGGACATGTTGAACACATAATCCTGAAATGTGAATCGAACATCTTCGGCCGTGAGCGGTTCGCCATCAGAGAAACAGGCGTCATCGCGAATCCGAACTCGAATCCACATGCCCGCTGGATCCTGCTGCCACGCCGACGCGAGCACGCCACGAAAGCGCAGCGTGTTGGAATCAAACGCGCCAAGCGACTCGCAAACTCGATCGCCCACGCGTGTGGCATACACATCGCCGCCAATGATCGGCGTGAGCTTCGCAGGTTGCGCCTCGAACAGATCTGTGAACTCACCGCCCTCTTGGAACCCCGGCTCATTTCTCGGATCCGTCGCGAAAGCCCAGGGTGCTTGCCACTCAATCTCAACTCCCGGGCGCGCCCACGAAGTGTCCTGCGTCGGCGTCGCAGCCGTCGTGGGAAGGGTCGCGCGTGGCGATGCAGCGCTCACGGCGCCGTTCGCGAGGCTCTTCTCGATCGCGCTGAGTTTGGCGAGCACATCCTGCTGCAAGACTCGATCTCGATCCTGTTGGACGAGTTGCAACCATCCAAGCAAGAGGACAGCCAAGAGAAGGAGGAACTGAACGAAATCCTTGAATCCGAAGCGATTCTGCATGCGCAACCTCAAGCGAGTTTTTCGCACGACCGAATCGTCGCACGACCGCGTGCGTCGTGAGGGACACCGCGGATCCGAAGCCTATCAGATACGGCGCGGCAACTCGGAGAGGTCTACCTTTTCGCGCGGATCGGATCAAACCGCGACTGCAGCTCGTCTCCGAGGAAATTGAGTGACACCAAAGTGCACGCGATCATGACACAGGGCGCAGCGAGCAACCACCAACGGCTTTCAATGGGATTCAGTTCGGGCAATCCGTCCGAACAGAGATTGCCCCAACTCGGCAACGGCTCCTTCACGCCAATTCCAAGAAAACTCAGAAAGCCCTCGGACAGAATCGCTGCCGGGACTGCGAGCGCGGCGTAGACGGTGATGGGTCCAATCAGATTTGGCAACAGATGTCGAAAGAACTGCCGCGCAGGCGAAACTCCGATGGCTCTGCAACTCTCCATGAACGGTTGCGCGCGCAATGAGAGGACTTGCCCGCGAATCACGCGTGCCATCGTCAACCACGAAACGCCACCGATGGCGACGAGCAGCGTCGCGAGGTTCAGTGCTTGACGCGCGAATGGTCCAAGGTCCTCGCCTCGGCGCTCGAGGAGTCCGTCCACCGCAACGGCAAGGAGCACGACAAGCAAGATCGATGGAAGCCCGAAGAGAATGTCAACGACGCGCATGAGAACCGCGTCGACCTTTCCTCCCACTGCACCAGCAAGCGCACCATAGAGCGTGCCAATGACGACCGCGACGAGCGCCGCCGAAAGTCCCACGAGCAAACTCACCGCTCCGCCGGCAAGTAGTCGCGCAAAGACATCACGACCTAGGCGATCTGTTCCGAGCAACCGACCCGGGATGTACTGCCCCGCCTGCGTCGCAACCTCGACGCGCGCCGCGTCACTCTCATCGAGCGCATTCCAGATCGGAGGCAGCAGATTGAGCGAGAGATTCGATGCTTCGCTTCGAGCAATGCGAGCCGCCGTGCTTGCCCCGCCAACCGCGCCGAGGCTCCACGGCAGACTCACGACGCATGCACAGACCATCGCGAGAAAAACGACAAGTCCAATGCGGCCTGTGAATCCCATGCTCCTCGCCGTGCGTCCACGCGCATGATCCCTCGCATGATCCATCGCATGATCCATCGCATGATCCATCGGACGCGTTACATCGGAAGCAGAGGTTGAAGTCACACTCACGGCGCGGAGGGTACAGCTTCCGGCTGCGATGGGCGCTTCGGCGCGCGCGGCATCGAGAGCAGACGCTCTTGAAGCGCTGTGGAAAGCGCGTCGCGCCGAGCAACGTCCGCCTCAAGCTCACTCTTGAATCGAGCAAGTGCATCTTCGAGCGCTTGCAATTCAGCCGCGCGTGTGGCGAGAGAGCGATCGACTTCTTCGCGCGCCGCGGCCTCAAGTTCGGCGCCTCGCGCTTCAAGCTCCTCAGCTGGAGCGTTGCGTGCGCGCGCGCGCTGTAACTCTTCGACGAGTCGCTGCGACTGCGCTGCGGCGCGAAGCTCCGCGATCTTGGCTTCAAAGACGAGTGGCGCCTTCTCTCGCAGGATGAGCATCGCTGCCATTCGTCGACCGCCGCCGCGCAGCGAACGGCGCAATTCTTCTGGATCAGCCTCAAATCGCGCCTTCAGCGCTTCGCCCCATCGAGAAGAAATCTGCCCACCAATCTCGATGATGCTCTTGAGATCAGCGTCGGTCCACTCGCGACGGCTCGTATCGCCAACGATGGTCTCCATGAGACCGCCGCCGCCTCCAGGCGAGAGAATCGCGTGCCCTGCCGGACCAAATCCTCCCGCGCGAGGCCAATCGGGTGGCGTATGAGGCGGCGCTGCGAAAGTCGCACTCGTGACCATCAACATGCACGCCGCTGCACTCCGTCGAGCGAGTTGCGCGAACGAGCGGTGAGAAGAGTGCAGCGTGCGACACATAGGGGGAGTCCTATCTTGGGAGTTCTAACTTCGCGAATGTCTCTGCGTGCCTGAACAGGCTCGCGGAAGCGATTCGCGCAGCCTAAAAGGATGAACGCTCGCCTGCAAGATCTCGCAGCTCGGCTTCAAACTCATCGAAGTGCACCGCTCGCGACGCAAGCACGGCGCCAAAGGTGCCCCCAAACTGACCTCCGCTTGGAACGACATCAGTCGCTTCGGAGGCAATATGCAGCAGCGCCGCCTCACTCATGCCCTCACGCATGCCCTCACTCATGCCCTCACTCATTCCATCGTGCGCAGATGCATCGGAAGACACATCGCGCGCAAGTGCGCGCTCGAGGTACACAGGAAGGAGCGCAGCCTCAACCGGAAACGAATCCTGCGTTCCAGAGGACGGCGGTGTCTCGGCCACAAGTTCATTCGTGGGCGCGAACGACGAATCAGACTCGCTCGAACGAAGCATGATGAACAGTGTCGCTAAGGTCACGCCAACGACGAGCATTGCGGCAAGTGCCAAAGGCAGATGGGTCGAGATGGGGCGTGCGATAGAACCAAAGACCGTGCTACGAACCGGTCGATGCGCCATTCGGAGCGGGAGCGCGGAAGGCGCCATCGCCTGCGGCCGCGCACTTGGAAGAGACGCGGCAGACATACGCGCAATCCGCGAGATCGCTTCGGGCGAACACCGCCTTGCCTCTCGTCCAAGCACATCGAGTTCGGCGAGCAAGCGCTCGTCAAACTCATCGTGGGGTGGAAGGGGCGCGTCCTGATTCATCGTGAAACTCCGTCCTGCGCCTTGGCAGGTCTACACCATCGTTCAACGCCGAATGCTCCGCAGCATTGCTCCATCGCTCGCTTCGACGCAAAAAGTGGTCTGAAATGGATCAAATGGGAAGAGTTTTTCTCGGCCACGCCCGCATAGAGCATTGCCCTCGGACGCCGAAAGCGCGAAATGTGGTTACGCATCGTCCACACCGAGCCTCTCAAGGGTTCCACGGAGCTTCTTGAGGGCTCGGTGATGCCGCGCAAGGAGCGTTCCAAGTGGCTCTTCAAAGTACGCTGCCAGCTCTTTGAAACTCATGCCGCCGAAGTGGCGAAGGTCAATGACCTCTCGGTCCCCAGGCGCAAGTTGCTCGAGTGCTGTTCGAAGGCGATCCGAAGTCAGGGCGCGATCGAGCGCGCGCCCAGCCTCCTCGTCTCGCTCGGGTGCGCCAACCTTGCGCGCACCTTCGAAAAGTCCTTGGTCCATGGGCTTTGCATGACGCTTTCGGCGGCGCATCTCGTCGCGAAGCCGATTCATCGCGATCCGAAACACCCAAGGTTCAAAGCGCCCACTTTCAACATACTCCGCAAGCTTCACGGCGACGGTTGTGAATGTTGACTGCACGATTTCCATCGCAAGGTCCGCGTCGTTCACATGTGCGCGCACAAGACCGTGAATGCGAGGCGCGAAGCTCGCGACTAATCGCTCCCAAGCACGCGCGTCCCCTCCCACGGCGTCGCGAAGCGTCCTCTCTAACTCCGCGCCTGCAAGCGCGTGATCCGACGCAGGCTCATCCGCAGCAGCGGACGAACGCGCAAGTCGGAGTGGGCGCGATTCGGAATGGGGTTCCATTAGCGTGCGGCGAGAACGGAAGCCTCGACGCGAACATAGAACGCGCTATCACGCCAAAGGTTGCAGCAGAATAGAACAAGTCGCTCAGCTTGAATAACGCGATGCGCTACTTCCCTCGACGCTCGAATACGCCATCGTCTTGAATCTCGTCGTGTCGCCATCCCAGACGAGATGCACAGTGCCCGTCGGACCGTTGCGCTGCTTACAGATAATGAACTCTGCCGCGTTTTCCTTCTCAGGGTTCGCGTCAAGCCACTCCTGGTCTTGCTTGTGATAGTAAGACTCGCGGTGAAGCATTGCGACGACATCCGCGTCCTGTTCAATCGAACCTGATTCACGAAGATCGCTCATGCGCGGGCGATGCCCTTCGCGCTGCTCCGCCGCTCGATTGAGCTGCGAAAGGCAAAGCACGGGAACCTCAAGCTCGCGCGCCATCGCCTTGATACCGCGAGAAATCTCGGAGACCTCGATCTGGCGACTCTCCACTCTCGTGCCGCTCGACATCAGCTGCAAGTAGTCAATCGCAATGAAGCCGATCCCGTATTGCTCTTTCATGCGCCTCGCCTTGGATCGCATGCCGAGCAAGGAGAGTCCCGGCGAGTCATCGATGAAAATCGGAGCTTTCGAAAGGTCGTCGCACGCGCCCATCAACCGTCGATGGTCATCGCCGCTCAGCATGTGCCGACGCATCCTCTGCCCATCGATTCCGCCACGAGAACTGAGCATGCGCTGCACCAGTTGTTGACGGCTCATTTCAAGACTGAAGAGTGCTGACGGGACCCCAAGCAATGCGATGTTCTCGATGAGATTGAGTGCCATCGCCGTCTTTCCCATGGAAGGACGCGCGGCGAGAATGATCATCTCGCCCTTTTGCAATCCATTCGTCATCTCATCGATGGCCGCAAACCCGGTGCGAACACCCATGAATCCCTGGCTGCCGTTCAGCTCGATATCGCGCAGGGCTGCTTCCACCAGCACATCCATCCTCGCGAAACTCGCGCTCTCTCGCCGCTGCGCGATACGAAAGATTCGCTGTTCCGCGCGTTCGAGCACTTGCTGCGCTGGGTCGTGACTCTGATGCGCTTCCGAGAGAATCTCGCCTGCGGCTTCGATGAGCTCGCGCACCGTCGCCTTCTCGCGAACGATGCGCGCGTAGTGCGGCGCGTGCACCGGGCTCGCGACCCCTTCTGCGAGCGAGACGACATAGTCGATACCGCCGACTTCCTCCTCGATCCCGCGATCACGCAAATGGTTCTGGAGTGTGACCGCGTCGACGGACGCCGTCTTGTCATAGAGCTCGATCATCGCGTCGTACACACGCCCGTGGCGAGGCTGCGAAAAATCCGCACCGCTTCGCACGATCTGCAGCACGTCGCCAAGAACTTTCGGATCCCACAGAATCGATCCGATCAGACTCTGTTCCGCCTCCACGGCCATCGGCGGCGTCGCTGAAAAGAGATCAGCGACTTGCTGAAGCGCAACGCCATCGACAGCGGTCTTCCGCTTCCTAAAGCGCCCACGCTGCGCGGGATCTTGGCCGAAGCCACCATCTTTCGTTTCGAATGCTTCCACGGTAGTCCACCGTACCCGCGAATCTCATTTCCGCCTAGCACGCGACAGCTTTTCCGCAAGAGAAACGGAAAGACCGTCTTGATGACTCTTAGGCTTCGACCGCAGGCGCCGTGGCGAGCTGGCCACGGGTGTCGAGCGAGTCCTGCATGAGTCGCCCTACCTTGAAGCGGACGCTCCGGCGCGGAGGCACGCTCACTCGCTCAAGTGTCTTGGGGTTCTGCGCAACGCGACCTGCGCGATCCTTAATCTCAAACACACCGAAGTCACGGAACTCCAAACGGTTTCCTGTACCAAGCTCACGGATGACCTGATCGAGAAAGGACTGAATCGCAAGCCGAACATCACCGCGTGCAAGCCCAGTCTCCTGAGCGACTCGGTCGATGAGTTCCTTTTTCGTCGTGGTGGCCATTCGTGTGCTCCGCCTAGAAAGGGGTTTCGATGCAGATCGCAATGCTTCACAGGGACGCCCGTGCGCAGTGCGCAGACTTGTGAAGTATGCAGAGTCCCCTAGGCGCAAGTCAAGTGGCACTTTTCGAACCTCGCGACGGGAGGGCGATTATCGAACGAGGTGTTCGCGCGCCGAAGTCGTGACTTGGAAATTCTGGAAGGTGCGCCCGTTCACGATCCAGTACTGATCGTACGCCCAGTAACGATTGCTCTCGCTCACTCGGATGAAGGGTTGCCGATCGGCACCGAGGCGATCATCGTTACGTGTTGCGAGTCGCGCGTCAGCGAGCGCGGTTGCAGCGCGTGCACGAGGCGCAAAGATCAATGATGGAAGATCGCGCTGCGCGTTCGCATCTCGGATGCTGCTCGCGCTCGGCGGTTGCTTCGCGGCAGTTGAAGACGCGCATGCGTTCAACAGCGAAGCCGTCAAAATGAAGCACGCGACACTGGCACTCAGACTGAGATTCAGGCCCGCGCAGCATTGCCTCTTCATCGTTCTCTCCGAGCGCAAATCTGCCTCGGAATCGATGCAATGCAAATAGATTCGGGATGAAGTTGGCTTCCGGCGTCGGAAAAACAGGCTAGCCCCGATATTGCCCAAAAAAAGCCCTTGCGCGGCTCAGGAATGCGCGGAGTTTTCGGCGCACTCTGCCGCCCGAAGTCGTTCAATCACGACGCGCGACCCGAGTCCTTGCCGATGCGCAAGCGTCTTCAGGCAAATGCCCATCTCCTGAACCAACCCGAACTCCGCAATCTCCTGCGGCTTGTAATCACCGCCCTTCACATAGAAGTCAGGATGAACCGCGCGAATGAGCTCGTGCGCGGTTGGCTCGTGGAAGACGACGAGATAGTCGATGCTCCGACACTCGGCGAGCATCTCGAGGCGCTCCGACTCCTGAAAAATCGGACGCATCGAACCCTTCTGCCGCCGCACTTCCGCATCGCTATTGACGCCGACCACCAAGATGTCACCCAACGCTTTCGCTTCTTGGAGATACGCGATGTGTCCCGCGTGCAACACATCGAAGTTGCCGTTCGTCAGCACGATGCGCTTGCCCGAAGCGCGATGCACATCAAGATCGATGCAAAGATCATCGAGGGTTCGCACACGCCCCTGCGCGCGAGTCGTTCTCGCGAGGATGCTCTGACGAATCTTTGGGAGCGGAATCGGCTGTACCCCGAACACTTCCACCTCAAGACCAGCCGCGTGATTCGCGAAGGCGACAGCGTCTCGCAATGGAACATGGTTCGCGATGGCAGCCGCGAGCGCTGCAAGCACCATGTCGCCAGCGCCCGTCACATCGTAGATGGTGCGCGCGATCGTTGGCACGACCACAACCTCACCACCCTTCTCAAGCAGCAATGCGCCGTGACGATCGAGTGTCAAGACGACGGCTTCAAGATCGCATGAAGCGAGGAGCTTCTGCGCGAGTGCCGCGTTGTGTGGCACACTCGCGTCGAGCGGCGTGTCCATGCCCGTTGCAAGTTCAGCTTCTGTGCGATTCGGCGTGACAAGAAATGCGCCGCTGTACTTCGCGTAACACTCGATCGCCGCTGGATCAACCAAGACGCGTTTGCCCATGGCCTTGGCCATACGCATCAACGCCGCGCAACAACGCGTTGAGCACACACCCTTGTTGTAATCCTCAAGCGCCACCACATCGCACCAACGGAGCTCGCGCTCGATCGCCGCAAGAAGCTGTGCCTCGATGGACTCCGAAAGTGGCGCATGGCTCTCAAAGTCAAGCCGAAACATCTTCTGTGGGTGTCGATGTTGGGCAAGACCCACGAGCGAGCGCTTCACGGTTGTTGGCCGCGACGCATCTGCAATCAACATCGACGCATCACAACCTGCACGCTCTAACGCCGCCCGCAAGCCCTTTCCTTCCGCGTCATTTCCGGTCACGCCGATGCAGCGCACCGCACCACCAAGCGCAGCGGCGCAGACCGCGACATTGCTCGCGCCACCAGGCGACTCCTGCACATTGCTCACGCTATCGACGCGCAAGACCGGCACTGGGGCATCAGGACTGAGGCGCTCCGCCGCACCCATGACCATTTGATCGAGCATGAAATCGCCCACCACGAGCAATTTGAAGCCCGACCATTTCGCGAGGTGACCGAGGAGTCGTTCTTCATGCGAAGGCATTGCCTTCATTGTAGCGGGACGACTGCCTCGATTGCCGCGAGAAGTCGTTGCTCGTCGGACGGCGCAAACTCCAGCGACAGTTTCGGAATGACAACTGTCGCGCGCGGAAGGCGCGAGAGCTTCACGAAATCCTTCCGTGTCATCACGCAAGCCTCTCCACGCGGATCCGCACGCAATCGCTCCTCAAGGCGTGCAAGGTCGAACGCTCGATGATCAGCCTCGCGCATCTCCGCCGTCACGACAGCGCCCGCGCGCTCGACCGCTACTCGAAACTGCGCGGGGTTCCCAATGGCGCTCGCGACGAGGACACGGCGCTGCGCAAGCCACGACACCGGCTCCGTTCTTTCCACGCCATCCTCATACACCGCGAGTTCGCTCCACAGACTGCGACAAGACGCGTCCGGCGCCGCCCCTCTCGCGCGAGCGACCGCCTCGCGAGTTTTCGCGTACTGCTGCGCATCATCTGCTCTCGTCACAAGCACGAATGATGCTCGTCCAAGGGCGCGAGCGGGCTCTCGCAACCAGCCGAGCGGCAAGAGGTCGCCATCAAGTCCGTGTCGCGTTGCGTCGACAAGCACGATGTCCATCGCGCGCCCGAGCTGTCGATGTTGAAACCCGTCATCGAGGATGACAACCGCGTCGCGAATCCAATCGCGCGTCTCTGGCTTCGAGAGCGCCTCGGTCAATCGCGCGTGCCGATTCGCTCCAACGACGACCATCGCTCCAGGAGCGGAGCGCGCGTACTCCTCTGCCTCATCGCTGCGAGTTTCGCCGTCCGCATTCGTATGCGAGCGGTATCCACGCAAAGCGATCACGGGCCGTTTCCCCGTCCGCAGCAACGCATTGGAAAGCCACGCAACGAACGGGCTCTTTCCTGTGCCGCCCGCTGTGATGTTTCCCACGGAGATGACGGGAATCCGACGACCATGCGCTTCGAGGACCTCGATGCCCTCGGCGCCATCGAAACGCTGATTTCGGAGATGCACGCCCCATCCGTAGATGCGTGCTGCGATCCAACTCAGCGGGAGGCAGAGACGCGGAAGCGGGCCATCCGCACGCGTCATGACTTCAACTCCCGCTCTTGTTTCGGCATGACTTCACGATGCAGCGCGCGCAGTTCGCGTGCCCCTCCACGACCGATGAAGACAAGATCAATCGACGCCAAGATGACTGCGACGGCGACCCCAAATCCCACTGCAGTCCACGAGATGAGAAAACTCAGTCGGTCGGACCTGCTCGGCGAATCTGGGTCAAAGACGCAGGTGCCTAAGAACATCGCCAAACATGCGAGCCCGAGCGTCGAGATCGAAAAGATGCGGAGCATTTTCGTATGCGCTGCAAGCTCCCCACGCAGCATGCGCCGCGCGTACCAAGTAAGTACCAACATCGCTGCGATCAATCCGAGAACCCCAAGCGGCATGGGCACGATGGTCCACGCAGCGGAGCTTGGAACATCGGACGGAACGCTTGCGAGATACCGCGTCATGAAACATTCCCCTCAGCGAGGGTTCGCGCGAATGATCCACGATCCATCGCTTCTGCCAACCTCGATGAGAACCGCGCGAGCGGTAGACCGACGACGGTCTCCCACAATCCTTCGCACCGCAAGGGCCAACCTGCGGCGAGTGCCTCGGGATAGTTGTAGCCCCCTGCCTTCCCGCGCCACGCTCCGCTTGCGAGGTGCAGATCTCGCTGCACATTTGTGAGCCGCCCGAGATGCACCGTCGTGCAATCCGCGTCGAGGACTCGCGTCCCGTCTGGCGCCGCGATGCACCACGCTGTGACGACCTCGTGAGGCACTCCCTCAAAGGCGCGCAACATCGATGCCGCATGCGCCTCGTCGGAAGGCTTGCCGATCATCGCACCATCGAGCACGCACATCGTGTCTGCGCCGAGGATCACCGCGGGCTCTGCACCACGAGCGCGCCGCGCATTCTCCACACGACGCACCTTGAACAAGGCAAGCGCGAGCGTGAGTTCGCGCGGATCACTCGTCGTCAAGTTCACCGTCGCGTCATCGATGTCCGCCGGCTCGAGCACGGGCGAAAAACCTGCTTCGCGCAGCATGCTCGCGCGGCGCGCAGACCCGCTTGCAAGAACGAGTGGCCACCGAGCAGTCATACCGCCTCCACCGCACTCTTCGTCGCGGGAGGAATTGTTGCGAGTCCCTCGAGATGCTGCCCCGCGTCAAGCGCAGCAAGCACGCTTTCCACCGAGATAGTCCTCATCAACGCATCTCCGAGACCTCGATCTCGATAGTGCCCACCTTGCGCGAGAAACGCTCGCGACGCATCACTCGTGACAACCGATCTTGCGCGATGCAACGGCGCTGCTTCACGCGGATCGGTGGGTCCGAACAGACCCAGCAATGGGCGTTGAAGTCCTGCCGCAATATGCATCGCGGCTGAGTCATTCGCGATGACGAGTTCGCTCGCTTCGATTGCAGCCATCATGGTTCCAAGATCAATTCGTCCAGCGAGATCGATCGCGAGTTGGCGCGCGCGTCCCTGCGGCATCGCCGCCGCAACCGCCGTTCGCTCATTCGCCGTCCCCGTGTAGAGCACGCGATCGAATCCTCGTGCGATCAGCGCTTCCGCGAGTTCACTCCATCGCTCGCGCGGCCAATCTTTGCTCGCCCATCTTGAAGTTGAAGCAAGGATCGCGATCTTTCCGCTTACACCTTCTTTGCGAGCGAAGTCATGCCAGCGCTCCTTTGAATCAGATGGCGTATAGAGACGAGCATCCGCGATCGCGGGAATGCGAGCGCCTTCGAGCAATGCCAACATTCGACCAACCGCATGCTGTGATGCGGCATCGGATGGAATGCGAATGCGTTCGTTAGAGAAGATCCAACCACCCTCACGCGCATCGCGAAATCCGACCCGCCGCCGCGCGCCCGTCGACCAGGCAAAGATGCCTGATCGGAAAAGACCCTGCGCATCGATCACGAGGTCAAATCGTCCGCGAAGTGCGCGACAATATGCAAAGCTGTCGCGCAATCCGCGCGGCGTCCACCACCGCCTCAACCGCCTCCGCGGAAATGCGACGATTTCCGAAAGGGCCGGATGCGCCCGAACGACATCCTCGAATCCCTCCGAGAGCAGCCACGCAATGTGCGCGTCCTTATATGCAGCGCGTAACGATGCGAGGACCGGAGCACTTCGCGCAACATCCCCGAGGGCGCTCGGGCGGATGAGAAGAATCCGTAACGGTGCAGTCACGGCGCGAAGGGTACGGGAACACGCAAAGGAGCTCTCGCGAGTCATCCTTGCGGTGCCCGTCGCGACGGTTCGCAAGAATTGGGGGAACGACTCGGATCCATGGGTGTCCGGGGGCGTATCGATCTGTGATGAGCCAGCCTTTCGTCGGTTGCGAGTTGACATCTGCCGTCGATGTCAGCAACATTGCCCCTTCCGCATGCACCCCCTTCGCTCCGAAGCGCGACGAAGGGGCGATACGACCGCCCACCATCGTGACACCGCCAGACAGCCAACCCGAGATCGGACTTTCCGACAATGAGCCCACTCCCCCCAACGAGGGAGCGGCGGCGAAGGACGCTGCGGTCCGAAACGCAAACGAGAGCAGCCGTTCGAGTACCGGCTTTGACACGCTCATCGGAAAAATCGTCGTGGAACGCGGTCTTGTCACGCCCGATGAACTTCAGCAGTGCACGCATGTCGCCCGAAGTCGAACGCAGGCGCACGGCGTGCCAGTCTCGATCACGGAACTCCTCGTTGAGAACGAGTATGTCACGAAGCGACAGCTTGAACGCCTGCGCACCGACCTCGAAGCGGTTCGATCGACGCAGCAGATTCCCGGCTATCAGATCATTCGAAAGCTCGGCGCCGGCGCGATGGCGACGGTGTTCCTCGCCAAACAACTGTCGCTCGACAGATTCGTCGCGATCAAGGTACTTCCGAAGAAGTTTTCTTCGAACCAGACTTTTATCGATCGCTTCTACCGCGAAGGTCGCGCAGCAGCCAAGCTCAATGACGCCAACATCGTGGGCGCCCTCGATGTCGGTCAAGCTGGCGAGCACCACTACTTCGTGATGGAGTTCGTCGACGGCGACACGCTCCACGACCGAATTCTCGAACGGAAGCGCATCCCTGAGCGGGAAGCGATTGGGATCATCCGGCAAGTCGCGTCTGCGCTGAAACACGCGCACGACATGGGTTTCGTCCACCGCGACATCAAGCCCAAGAACATCATGCTCACGAAGGCGGGCGTCGCGAAACTCGCCGACCTCGGACTCGCGCGCGCGCTGAGCGATCGCGAAGCAGCAGAGGCTGAAGCTGGTCGTGCGTTCGGCACGCCTTATTACATCTCTCCAGAGCAGATCCGAGGCGCCGTCGAGATTGGCCCCCCTGCCGACATTTACGGTCTCGGCGCGACCTTCTATCACATGCTCACTGGCCGCGTGCCGTTTGATGGAACCACTCCATCACAAGTGATGCACAAGCATCTCAAAGTGACCGCGACGCCGCCCGACCATGTGAATCCGTCGCTCAGCGAGCCCGTCGCGCTCATCGTCGAAATGATGCTTCGGAAGGAAGCGCGCGACCGCTACCAGAGCGCTGCGGAACTGCTGACTGATCTCGATTGCGCCGCAGCCGGTCGCAGCCCCGAGTACGCGCGGCCAATCGTCGACATCGCGAAGCTTGCGACAGAAACTGCTCCGACGGGAGAAGAGGCAACCGCCGTCCGGCGCGTCGGCGCACCAGTTTCAAGCACCCAGATCGTGATCATCGCGGTCGCATGTATCAGCGTGATCCTGAACCTCGTGCTTATTGCAGTCGTGTCGACCTACTAAAAGGCGACCGAACGGTCGCCGGCACTCAGTCCACTTCGACGAGGAACTCGATTTCAACCGTTGCATGCAGCGGGAGCGCGTTCGTCCCAACCGCCGCACGGGCATGACGCCCAGCCTCTCCGAAGATCTGCACACAGAGTTCGCTCGCGCCGTTGGCGATCTTGGGCTGCTCACCGAAACCGTCGTCGGACTGCACGAAGACCCCGAGGCGCACAATCCGCCGTACCCGCTTCAGGTCGCCCCCAAGTTGGTCCGCGATCACTGCGAGCCCATTGAGGAGACACTGTTTGGCTGCCGCTTGAGCGGCTTCGATGCTCACCGCAGACGGAACCGCCCCTGTGGCAAGGAGTTGCCCATTCAAGAACGGGAGCTGCCCGGAGACAAAAAGCAGGTTTCCCGAGCGAACGGCAGGCACATATGCCGCGACAGGCTTTGGCGCGGCGGGGAGCGTAAGCCCCAATCGAGCGAGTTGTGCGTGCGGGTCGGCGATGGTGGCAGCGTCTGAAGTCATGGCGGTTCTCACGCAATTGCGGGAAATCTCGGGTTCTCGAGAAGGCCGGGAGCATATCAAGCGGATCCGAGAAAACGGAACTTCTCTGAATCCAATCGATTGTGGGAACTTGACAGAACTTCGAAACGCAATACTCTCTGTACCTGACGACTGCGGCCTATTCCGAGACTTGTTCTCAACCCGTTCTGATTGTCGGTTCGACCGACGCTCTTATCCGCCGCAGCCGCCGACATCCTGAATTGCCCTCCCTCAGATGTCTGGTTTGTGTTCACGCTCAGTCGCCTCACAGCGACGCTCAAAACACGACGAACCAGCTCACATGAGGTCCCCGCTGGGCTCCCGCGCTGCTGGCTGATCCCGATACAACCTGTTGATGGTTTCGGAATTCGCCGCGTCCCTCGTTCGCTGCACCAAATGGTCGCAGGCGCTTCCTTGCTCTATCGCGTCAATCTGACGCGTAGCAGGAGCCATGAGCGTAATTGGCATCGCTGCGTGCGAGCACACACTGGAAGACCGCGATCAGCGTCGGTGGGCAACGCTTTGAGCTTGGCCGCAGTAGATCGCGCGAAGCGCTTCGAGATTCGCGCGCGGGCACTGAGCAATCCCTTCACTCATTCATGGGTCACTCTTATCGGGTGACCAACTATCTCGCACCGGTTCGCAGCACGCAGTTTGTATTCGTGTTTCGAACACAGCCTTAGGAAGTCAGGAGAGTCCGCATATGCGAACCAACCGTCAGAAGAACGGGTTCACCCTCGTTGAACTCCTCGTCGTGGTGGCGATCATCGCCCTTCTCATCAGTCTGCTCCTTCCAGCTCTGAGCAAGGCTCAGCGCAACGCGAAGGCGCTCCAAGACACCTCGAACATCTCGGGTATCCACAAAGCATTCCTCACTTGGTCCAACCAGGATGACAAGGGCCGCCTCCCACTGCCAGGCCGCATCGCGCGCCTCGCAGTTCCGGGCATCGGCTTCGTCTCGGGTCAAGGTGAAGAGAATGTCGCGTTGAACAACACCGCGAATCTCTACGCGGCGATGATCCAGAAGGACTTCATCAACACGAAGCTCTGCGTCAGCCCAATCGATCCCAACCAAGTGGTGACCGAAAAGGCCGACTACAACTTCAACGCAGCGCAGCCAGGCGCGACCACCCCAACCTACTGGGATACCTCTGCGACTGCTGGCTTTAAGGCCAACATTCACCAGAACACGATTGGCGCGTGCAACACCTCGTACGCCACACTCGCGCTCGTTGGTGATCGCAAGAAGTTCAGCTGGTCCAACAAGACTGACGGCAATCGTCCAGTCATGGGCAACCGCGGTACCTACTGCGGCGCGCTCTCCGGACCGAACTATCAGAAGGCATACTGGAACCAAGCCATCGCGCCAGATGACACTTGGGAAGGCAATGTCTGCTACGGCGACAATCACACGCAGATTGAAAAGTCCATGATTCCAGACACCGTGCAGTATGAGTGCGGTAGCGTGAATCTCCGCAAGGACAACTGCTACAAGTGGGACTTCGTCGGCAACCTCTGCAAGGGTATGGCTGAGAACGACACTTGGATGTGCATCATCATTGGTAACCCATCTGCAACATCGGCCACTGAAGCGCCAGAGCGCCTCACCGATGGCACGACGCCAACCTGCAGCTGATTTCTTCAAACTTCACGCACAAACTCTTCCGTTCAGGAGTACACACTCAGATGAATCAGAACAAAACACCCCGCGCTTCGAAGGGCTTCACGCTCATCGAGCTCCTCGTCGTGATGGCCATCATCGCGCTTCTCCTCGCCATCCTTCTGCCTGCGCTCAACAAGGCACGCGCCACAACTCGTCGCGTGAAGGATCAGACACAAGTGCAGCAGATCCACAAGGGTTTGCTCACGCTTGCGATTGACAGCAACGGTCTCTTTCCTACCCCTGGTATGAAGAACCGCTTCGGCACCGTTCCAGGTCGTGGCGCAGAAGATCAAACCAAGAATGATCACGCTTCGCTTTACGCCCTGTGCATCATGGAGAACGCATTCGACGCGCAAGTGCTCATCTCTCCTTCAGAGACCAGCACCAATGTGCTCGCGATGGCGAACTACAACTTCCAAGCCAAGAATGTCGCGCAGGACGTTTGGTGGGACACCAACCTCAAGGCTGACCTCACCGCTCTCTCCAATGTTTCGTACGGCACGCTCCTCCTCGGCGGGACGCGCAAGACCAAGGAGTGGCGCGACACCAAGAATTCGCGTTACGCAGTGCTCGGCAACCGCGGCGTGCAAGAAGGCGACCTCACCGATGCCGTCTACAACGCATCGCGCACCCTCGGCATTCACGGTAACGACAAGTCCTGGGAAGGCGGCATCGTCTACAACGACAACCACGTCATGTACGAAGAAGGCTTCACCCCAATCGATCACCAGAAGGCTCGCGTCAACAATCTTCCTGTCGATGACAACATCTTCAAGAAGGACGAAGGCGACATGGGTGCGGACTCTTACCTGACCGTGTGCAAGACGGTCACCGGTGGCGGCACCAGCTACACCTTCAACATCACATGGGACTAGTGCTTGCGACTAGTTCTTGGGGCGAGTGCTCGGAACTCGTCTTCGAGACAGCATCATCAGACACCACAGTCTGATCAGAGACCAGGGCGGCGCTTGCGCCGCCCTGGTGTTTTTTTGCCGCAAGCCTGCGCAGTTCCCGCAGCGCGTATCCTCTCCACTTGCATGGATCTGCGTCGAAACATTTCGCCGATTGGCCTTCTCCGCGCCGCGGCGTGCGTGGTTGGTCTCGCAGCCTCTGCTGTGTCTGCGATCACACCAACACAGGTCGCAGTCCCGTCCGACCGACAGGCAACACGCGTCGCGATCGTTCCGATCACCGGCGTGATTGACGACCTCACAGTGCAATCGGTCGAGCGTCGATTGCAAGCCGTTCGAGCGCAAGGCTTCGATGCCGTCGTGATCGAACTCGACACGCCTGGTGGCGAGATCACGGCGATGCTTGATGTCATCCTTCGCATCAAGAGCGACGCGCCAGCCAACACCGTTGCATGGATTCACCCCAAGGCGTTCTCCGCCGGAACGCTGATCGCGCTGAGTTGTCGTGAAATCGTTGTTTCGCAGGGCAGCGTGTTTGGCGATGCTGCACCGATTGCGGTTTCTGAGTTCACAGGGATTGAATCACTCTCCGAAACGGAGCGCGCGAAACTCGAATCGCCACTCCTTGAAGTTCTCGCAGAGGCTGCGCAACGGCGCGGGGACGATCCGCGTCTCCTTGATGCGTTCGTGCGCACCGGCGCGCCGCTCTGGATCATTGAGCGGACGAGCGATGGAGCGCGACGACTTGCCGACCGCAATGAACTCGCAAGATTTGGACTTGATCCGAGCACGCCCCCTCGCAACCCGAGCGCCACCCCTTCCGCGTCGACCAAACCAATGCGCCTGACGGACGCAGACTTCGCCCAGACTGGAGCATGGCAAGTTGTTGAACCGGTGGTGGCGAGTGACGCGCTTCTCGTGATTCGCGACTCGGAAGCACTGCAATACGGACTCGCCACGGCGATCGTCGACGACGATGCGCAACTTCGCGCGTATTTCGGCGCGCAAGAGAGCGCGCGCTTCTCCGAGAGCTGGATGGAACCGGTCGTCCGATTTCTCATGAGTTGGCCGATTCGGATTCTGCTCGTCGCGGCGTTTCTCGTCTTTGTCGCCATCGAGTTTCTCCACCCTGGATTCGGTGTCTTTGGCGTACTGAGCGCGTCCTGCCTCATTCTGCTTGTCGGCGCGCCGGTGCTCATTGGCATCGCCGCGTGGTGGCATGTGCTGCTCGTCGGCGCGGGTGTACTGCTCATCCTCGGCGAGATTTTCATCGCACCAGGTATTGGATTCGCGGCGATCGCGGGAAGTGGCATGCTGATCGTGGGGTTGGTCCTCACCTTCGCCTCGACGGACCCAGAGACCGCGCCGACTCGCACCGCGCTCACAAACGCACTGGCGATTCTCGTCGCCGGAGGCGTTGTCGGAGTGCTCGTGTTCTGGTTCTTGTCGCGCACCTTTCGCGAGTCACCTCTCTTCCGACGAGCCATGCTCGCAGCAGCGATCGGCGATCCAAGTACTGGTCCTCCGAGCGCCGCTTCGCCCCCACCGATGGTTGGGGCGAGAGGACACGCGCTCACAGACCTTCGACCTGCGGGCCGTGCTGCATTCAACGGTGCACCCGTCGATGTGCAATCCACAGGTGGATACATCGAACGCGGCGCAGCCATCGTCGTGCTCGGCATGAGTACCGGAACGATCATCGTGGGCATCGCGCCTCCAACAAGTGGCGAGGGAACATGACCCCTGATGACTCCATGCTCCCTGCGCTCGCGCTCATCCTCGGTGGAGCGGCACTCGCAATCTTCGTCATTGAGTTGTTCGTTCCAACCGGCGGTGTACTCGCGCTGTTGTGCGGTTCCCTCGGCATCGCATCGATCATCGTTGGTTTTATCTACTCGCCGACCTTTGGCATGATCTTGCTCGCGACCTATTCGATCGCGGCGCCCATCTTGATCATGGTCGGTCTCAAGTTCTGGGCAAAGTCGCCATTAGCCAAACGCATGATCCTCACCTCTGCCGATGTCACAAGAGAGGCGTCGACGACTGCGGTGCTTCCCGACATCGGGGAGCGGTGCGTTGCGATCACCGCGCTCCGACCGATTGGCTTTGTGGATTGGAAGGGCATGCGCCTCGATGCGACGACCGAGACTGACTTCATCGACGCTGGAGAATGGGTAGAAATCACCGCGGTACGCGAAGGCGCGTTGCGTGTGCGCAGAGCGAACGCGTGAGTGGACGAACGATTGTTCGCCCCGACTTCCGTTAGGCTACGCGCTTCGATGGCGGAGTTCCCCATGCACACTCTCTCTTTCCCCACGACGGCTTTCTCTTCGACCCTCGCACAAGCGGGCGGCACCGCGCCCACACCAGGCGACATCGTGCTTTGGGCGGTGCTGGTCGTTCTCGCGATCTTCGGTCTGATCGTGCTGTTCATGGTGCTGCAGGTACTCAAGTTGTATGTGCAAGCACTCTTGAGCGACGCGCGCGTTGCGCTGCTTGATCTTGTGATGATGCGCTTCCGAAAAGTCCCGCCCGAACTCATCGTCATCAATCGCATCAGCGCGAAGAAGGCAGGACGCGACATCGCGACCAACATGCTCGAAGCGCACTACCTCGCGGGTGGAAATGTCACGCGCGTCGTGCGTTCCATGATCGCCGCCGATAAGGCGCAGATCGACCTCGCCTGGGATCGGGCAACAGCGATCGACTTGGCGGGTCGCGACATTCAAGAAGCGGTGAAGACAAGCGTTGACCCAAAGGTCATCGACTGCCCCAGCGTGCAATCGGGTCGGATGACGATCGACGCGGTCGCAAAGGACGGCATTCAACTCAAGGCTCGCGCTCGAGTGACTGTGCGAACAAACATTGCACGACTCGTTGGCGGCGCAACAGAAGAGACGATCATTGCGCGCGTCGGCGAAGGCATCATCTCCACGATTGGTGCAGCCGACGATCACAAGAGCGTGCTTGAAAATCCAGACCGCATCTCGAAGACCGTGCTTGCGAAAGGCCTCGACAGCGGAACGGCATTCGAGATTCTCTCCATCGACATCGCCGACATCGATGTCGGTGAAAACATTGGCGCCAATCTCCAAACCGCACAAGCCGAGGCGGATACGAAGCGATTCCAAGCGCAAGCCGAACAACGCCGCGCACTCGCAATCGCGCTCGCTGCGGAACACGACGCCGATGCTGCAAAAAACAGGGCGCTCGTGGTGCTTGCGGATAGCGAAGTGCCCAAAGCGGTGGCCGATGCTCTTCGCGCGGGCAAGCTTGGATTGATGGACTACTACCGCATGCAGAACTTGCAAGCCGACACCGGCATGCGAAGCTCGATCGGCGGACACCCCACCGACAAGCATTCGTAGGTTTGAATTCGGATTACCAACGCAACTGACTTCTACGCTGACCTTGCGTGGAGTCTCCCGCGAAAACTCGCCGAATGCCCACGCTTTTCGCGATCGTTCCTGTGTACAACGAGCCTGACACGCTCGACGAATGCATCTCGCGCGTGCTCGCGCAGAGCCCATGCGGATTTGATGTTCGCGTTGTCTTGGTGAACGATGGTTCCGATGACGCCACTCGTCGCGCGACAGAACGCATCGCGGCGTCTACTCCGCGCGTGACCCTCCTTGTGCATTCCATCAATCGCGGAAAGGGGGCCGCGATCCGCACTGGATTTGCGGAAGTGCTTGCGCGCATGGGCGAAGACGACCTCGTCGTCATTCACGATGCCGATGCGGAGTACGACCCATCCGATTGGGAGGGCGTGCTCGCGCGACAACGCGAAACGCGTGCCGGACTGACGCTCGGAAATCGATGGGCGAACGGCGTCCCCTCCTCCGCCACGCGTCAGTTGCATCGATTCGCCAACGGACTGCTCACGCTTGCAAGCAATCTCACCACGGGTGTCAAGGTGAGTGACATGGAGTGCTGCACGAAGCTCTTCACGCGCGAGGCGCTTCTGTCCATCTCGCCGGACCTCGATGAGGAACGATTCGGCATCGAGCCGCAGATCGTGAGTGCTGCGGCGCGGCACGGAATCACGGTTACCGAGGCACCGGTGTCCTACGCGCCCCGCGGATTTCACGAGGGCAAGAAGATTCGCGCGAAAGACGCTGTCCGGGTTTTCGTTGTGCTCGGAAGGGAACGCCTTCGAACTTGGCAACGCCTCCTGCCGAGCATGACGCCTCGGCGCGCTGCGTTGCAAGTCGTTGGCTTTCTCATCGGGATCGCGCTCGTCGTCTGGTGCGCGAAAAAAGCGTTCGAGGGAGGCAACGACGGATTTACGAAGTTGCGCAACGCTGATCCGATGCTCGTTGGCATTCTGCTCGCAAGCACGCTCGGATCAATCGCCTGCTCAGGTTTGACATTCTGGTCTGTCGTGCGTCCGATGCGGCGGTTCGGCGTGATGGAATTGCAGTCGGTCAACCTGATGGCATCGATCTTCAACTACGCGCCCATCCGGTTGGGACTTCTGCTTCGATGCATGTACCACTGGCGCGTCGATCGCATGACGGTCGTCGACATCGGCGCATGGATCGCTGGAGTCGCCATCGTGACGCTCGGCGCGCTCGGCGCCGCGCTGCTCGCGGGACTCGTGCAGATTCCACTTGGTCGAAGCGAACTCTCGCTCGATTGGCTTTGGTTTTCAACCTATCTCGCATGCCTCGTCGCCGGCTCTGCAATCACGATTTGCATTGGGCGAACGAAACTCCTCGTGCGCTTCCTCAAAGGTGGCGAGCGCGTGCTCACGAGTCCGCGCGCGCTCGGTGAGAGCCTTGCGTTTCGAACACTCGACCTCTCGATGTGGGCACTTCGGATGTGGGCGGCGGCAAAGATCGTCGGTGTCGAACTCCATCCTGCACAGGCAGCTCTGCTCGCAGCAGTTGCGATTCTCGGCGCAGGAAATCCACTCGGCCGTCTTGGCTGGCGCGAAGGCCTTGTCGCCATGAGTGCCCCCTACATTCTGCAAACCAATGGAACTGCCAGTGGCCCGTCAGGCGAGAGCCTTGACGCACTTACTTCACAACTTGCGCTCCTTGAGAGCGCGGGCGAAGCGATACTCACCATTCCGCTCGGACTTCTCGGCGTCCGATGGTGCGCCGCGAGATACCGAAAAGCGCGCGCCGCCCCGCAGCCTACTCAAGCGAATCAATCAGAGTGACGCGCTGAGGATTCGCCGGAGTCCATCGTCAAGGCGGAGATACTCGAGTCGCACTCGTTCGCCAACGGCACCGAGCCACGGCGCCCGTCCGGCCGCGCGATCGATTCTGCCGAGCGCGTCCTCAACATCGCACAAGAGCGCGATGCTCCGCCCCTGATGCACAGCGCGCGCGCGAGCAACCCATGCGACGCACGCCACATTGAGCGCGAGTGCTTGCAGGCCACGCACTGCGGGCCAACCGTAGTATCCCGCGCCCCACGCGCGACCACCAAGCACCATCGCCCTCGCGTAGCGCGACAACAGCAGATCAATCTCGTTGGCATCTGGCGAATCTGAAAGCGGCGCGCTCGCCGCAACCACTTCGAATCGAACACCTCGAAGAAATCCCTGCGCGAGATCAGGTATCTCGCCCTTCCCCCTTGAGAACTTTGAGGAGCGCCAGAGTTGCGCAAGCACCGTGCGCAAACGCCCGCGCGCCTTCGCGTCTTGGATCTTGATGTCCTCAAGTCGCGCAAAAACACCCTGACGCAACAACTTCATCTGCCGCTTCGTCGCAGGCTCGGTGCGAAGTTGATGGACTTCTTCAGGCAAGGCAGATGCGAGCAGCTGCAGTAACTCGCGAAACCTCGTCTCGCGCACACTCTTCAGTTGGGCTCGCGCGAGCGAAGTGCAGAGCCATGCGAATCCATCCCAGCGATCTCGAAGCGTAATGTCCGTTCGCGAGAACCACAGGTCCGTCACCGACTCAATACAAGCGAGTTCCACCGCCTTCGCATGCAGCCCATCCGCGAGGAGAACTGTGTCGGTAGGTCGTCGAGTTTCTGGAATCGCGGCACTCATGCGCTCGAGTTCCGCGAGATGTGTCGAGAGTGCCGCGCCCTTGTTCTCTCGAACACTCTGGCATGCAAAGCTCAAACCCGCGCGCGTTCGTGTGGGATCTGGAACGAGAACAAAGGGAAAGAGCTGACACGCGGTCGGTTTCTCCGCAAATCCGTACTCCGCATGGATGCGGCACTTCCCGTCATCCTGAAGAAACACGCACGCGCCATCGGCGCGCTGCTTGAGCCAAGTGCGGTCTCTGAACTCAACCGTCACAGGTCCGCCCAATCGTTCTTCCCAACGCTGCGCGCGCAACTTCGCAAGATCCGCCTCGCGCAGTTGCACAGTGAAGTCCTTGCAACAGTTTCCACAGCCGTGACAGCTGTAGCGCTGCTCGCGCACCGGCAGCGTAAGGATGGGGAGCGCGTGAGTCATCGATGCGTTACCCACAGGCGCAGAGCCCGTCTCGAATGCTGCGCGCGAGTGCCCGGAGCGCTGCGCCACGATGGCTTCGCTCGTTCTTCTCGCTCGGCGCAAGCTCCGCACTCGTGCGACCATCCTCAAGTACGAGCAGCGGGTCGTAACCGAAACCGTTTGTCCCGCGAGGAGCGAACCCAATGATCCCGTCGAATGTGCCGCGAGCGCACGCGAGTTCACGCCCATCGGGTTCCGCGATACTCAACGCGCAGACAAATCGAGCGGTGCGCTTCTGAGAGTCGATGCCTTCGAGTGCACGCAGTAACTTCTGGTTGTTGGCTGCATCGCGTTCTTCACGGTTGCTCCCGACACCGGCGTAACGCGCGCTGAAAATGCCAGGCGCGCCGTGAAGTACATCCACCGCAAGCCCCGAGTCATCAGCGAGTGCCGTACGACCACTCTTCCGCGCGTACCAACGCGCCTTGAGCAATGCGTTGGCTTCAAAGGTCGGTTCCGTCTCCTCTGGCTCGGGAATCGCGATCGAGAGGCTTTCGAGGGACTCGCACGCGATACCGAGTGGACCAAGAACTGCGCGAATCTCCTCAAGCTTGTGAGGATTTGAAGTCGCAATGAGGAGTGGCGTTGGCATAGTCACGAGTCCGAGTCAGAGTAGCACGCGCTCGCGGTGTGCGATGCAGCATGACGATGCCACGGTTCCTCAACATCACGCTCCTCGCTCTCGCATGCTTGACGCTTTGCGTCACTCAGCTCGCGTTCGGAGAGTTCGTCACCGTGCACGCATCGCAGAGCGCGACGCTGTACTCGGAAGATGCCAACGGAGCAAATGGAAGCGGGCAGTACCTGTTCGCGGGCAGAACGAATCAAGGATTTACGCGGCGCGCCATCGTGCGGTTCGACCTCGGCGGATTGCCTCCCGACGCGCTGTTGCTCTCCGCGCGTGTCTCTATGAATGTGGCGCAAGGCAACGGCGGCGTTCGTCCGATGTCGTTACATCGAAGCTTGCAAGATTGGACGACGGGCGCAAGTGACCCGAGTGGCACGGAGTCTGTCGGCGTCGCAGCGACGATGGGCGATTGCACTTGGGCATGGGCATCCTCGAATGGCGCGATGGGCGGCACGCCTTGGGCACAAGCGGGCGGGAGCTTTCAGTCCATCGCGAGCGCGACGAGTAGCACAACGGTGATGGGCATGCAGTCGTGGATGAGCGCGAACCTGTTCGCTGATGTGGAGGCGTGGCTCGCGAACCCGAGCGAAAATTTTGGTTGGTTCCTTCTCGGTGATGAGTCGGCGGTCGGAACGACGCGACGACTCGACAGTGCGCATCCGATCGCGGGCGGCTTTCCACCGAGCCTGGAGATTGAATACTCGATCGTTCCCGCACCAGGCGCGCTCGTCCTCCTCAGCATCGCTGGGCTCGTCATGTCGAGGCGAAAGCGACGGATGAACCTCCCCGTCCGCGAGCTCTAGTTCTCAAGTCTGAATCACGCCTGTGCGAAAAGATGCCTCAGTGCTCAACGCGCCCGCAGGGGATTCCACGGGTGCTTGCGCAGCGACGCGCAGTGCAGTGATGAGTTCCTCGCGCGTGCGGTGCGGCTCGATGATGCGATCCACCCAGCCGCGGCTTGCGGCATATCGAATGTCCTGCTGTTCGTTGTAACTCGCACTCACTGCGGCATGCAACGCCTTTCGCGTCGCATCATCAATCTTCTCGCCACGCTTCTCGCGCGCAGAGAGATCAATCTGGAGCAGCGTCCCCGCTGCTTGCGCCGCGCCCATCACCGCGAACTTCGCACCAGGCCATGCGAGCGTGAGCAACGGATCGAACGCGCGGCCGCACATCGCGTAATTCCCGGCGCCGTAGGAACCGCCGACCACGAGCGTGATCTTGGGCACAGAGCAATTCGACATGGCATTCACCATCTTCGCGCCCGCGCGAATGATGCCGCCCTGCTCGCTATCGCGACCGACCATGAAGCCGGTGGTGTCCGAGACGAACAGGATGGGGAGCTTCTTCTGATTGCAATCCATGATGAACCGCGCAGCCTTGTCAGCGCTGTCGTCATAGATCACGCCAGGCATGTTCGTCGCAGTGGATGGACCCGCCTTGCCTCCTGGCATCTTTCGTTGCGTAAGCTTTTTCTGGTTCGCAACGATGCCGCACGGGAATCCACCGATCCGCGCGTAGGCGCAGACCATGCTCATCCCATACTCGGCTCGATATTCGTCGAGAGAACCTTCGTCTGCGACGCACGCGAGCAGCGCGAGCATGTCGTACTGTTGACCTGGCTCGCTCTTAAAAATCTCGTAGATCTCAGCGGCGCTGCGCTTGGGTGCTCGTGCAGCGAACGGCGGTTCTGCAGCGGCTGGCGAACTTCGATTCGCCTCCACAACCTTGCGAAGTCGAGCGATGCACGCGACATCATCCTTCTCTCGAAAGTCAATCGTGCCTGCGATCTGCGCATGCATCTGCGCGCCACCGAGCTCCTCGCTACTGACTTCTTGACCAATCGCGGCCTTCACGAGCGCTGGACCTGCGAGATAGAGCCCGCTGCCTTCGGTCATCAGGAGCGTGTCGCACATCACCGGTAGGTACCCGCCGCCCGCAACGCAATTCCCCATGATCGCAGCGATTTGCGGAATGCCCTTCGCGCTGATCACCGCGTTGTTTCGAAAAATCCGGCCGAAGTCATCCGTGTCGGGAAAGATGTCCTCCTGCAGCGGCAGAAACACACCCGCACTGTCCACCAAGTAGAGCAGCGGAAGCCGAGCGCGTTCCGCGATCACTTGCGCGCGAATCACCTTCTTGCAAGTCATCGGAAAAAACGCGCCCGCCTTCACGGTCGCGTCATTCGCGACAATCATGGACAGCCGACCATCGACCTTTGCAATCACAGTGAGGACACCGGCGGCTGGCGCGCCTCCGTACTCCGCGTACATTTTTCGCGCGAAGAACAAGCCGCATTCGAATACTTCCGATCCTCGATCGACGAGTTGCGCGATCCGCTCCCGCGCGGTGAGACGCCCGTTCGCATGCTGGCGCTGAATCCCACTCGCACCACCCCCCTGTGCGACCACCGCCGCCTCTGCGAGATATTCCGCTGTCGCGGTACCAAGCGGCGTCGGTGGCAGAGTGGTCGTCGCGGGGGATTCAGGCTGAGAAGGCATCGTGAAAACGGGGTTCGGGGGCTCGAGAACGACGCCCCAATGGGCCCTAGGTCGCTGCGGCAGAATAACTGAAGGGGTTAGGCTCATCCGTGCCGCCAACATCCGAGCGAGAAAGCGCCACACTGCTTGCAACGGACGGTCGGAATCACTATCCTCTTCGATTCGCAACCACGAGCACAGGAGCCGACGGCGGGATTGCCGTCCACCCAGTCCATGACCATTTCAGCAGCAAAAAAGTCCGAAACCATCAAGACCAGCGCACGACACGGCAAGGACACAGGTTCCCCTGAAGTCCAAGTGTCGATCCTGACCGAGCGCATCACTGCGCTTCAAGACCACTTCCGCACGAACGCGAAAGATCACGCTTCGCGACGCGGATTGCTCCTGATGGTCGGCCAGCGCAATCGCCTTCTCAAGTATCTCGCGCGAACGGATCGCACGGTCTACCAAGACCTTATCAAGCGACTCGGTCTGCGTAAGTAATCGCGTTCTAGGTCACCCGCCGCATCAAGTTGTACGGGCGGCAGCAGGCATCGAACAGATTACGGGTGTTCGAGAGATGGCCGTGCGTTGCGCGGTTTCCAACATCCCTTTGAAAACTGTTCCCTGCCTGCTTCCTTCCCGACGCGGCGCATCGAGCGTGAGTGGATTGATCCTCCTGATCAAGTTCATGTGAATCGCGCCCGAACCGCATCACCCTAATGCTCTCTCTGAAAGAGGAGCAGGAAGTTCAAATCAGCTATGGCAGTCACAATCGTTGAAAAGCTCATCGGCGGGCGCACGCTCCGCTTCGAAACCGGCCGCGTCGCAAAACTCGCGCACGGCTCCGTCCTCGCAACCTACGCCGACACCGTGGTCCTCGCGACCGCCGTTCGAGCGAATCCTCGTTTGGGAATCGACTTCTTCCCGCTCACTTGCGACTATCGCGAGAAGACCCCCGCAGCCGGAAAGTACCCAGGTGGCTTCCGCAAGCGAGAGGGACAGCCCTCCGAGAAGGAAGTCCTCACGATGAGAATGATGGATCGCCCGATCCGTCCGCTCTTTCCAGAAGGATTCCTCGACGAGATTCAGCTGCAGTCGATGGTCTTCAGCCACGACGGCCAGAACGATGCCGATGTGATCGCGTGCACCGCAGCGGCTGCAGCGCTCCACCTCACCGACGCACCATTCTTGGGGCCGGTTGCGACGGTTCGCGTCGGTCGCATCATCACCGAGACAGGCGAAGCGTTCGTCCTCAACCCAACACAAGCGCAGATGGATTACAGCGATCTCGACCTCGTGCTCTCCGGACACAAGGACGGGATCAACATGATCGAAGTCGGCGCTGCGGAGGTGGGAGAAGCCACGATGCTTCGCGCGATCAACTTTGGATACGAGGAAGGCATCAAGCCCATTCTCGAACTCATGGAAGAGCTTCGCGTGAAGTCCGGCGCTCCTGAGAAGCGCATGGGCGAGCTGCAACTTCCTGCCGAGGATGTGACCAAGCTCGTCGCCGAGAAGGCGTACGACCGCATGATCGAGGCGCGCAAGATTCACAGTAAGGCTGAGCGCAACGCAGCCGTTGCGGCGCTTCGCGATGAAATCATCAAGACGCACTTCTCGATCGCAGAGGGCCTGACTTATAGCGAGCATGTGAAAGCAGAAAAGCGCCAGCGCCAAGCGAAGGAAGCATTCCAGAAGCTTGAGAAGAAGGTCACGCACAAGCTCGTCTCGCAGTACGGCATCCGCGCGGACGGCCGCAAGCTCGACGAGATTCGTCCACTTGACATGTCCACCGCGCTCTTCCCACGCGCACACGGCTCGGCGTTCTTCCAACGCGGCGAAACGCAGAGCCTCGTGACCTGCACGCTCGGCACCAAGAAGGATGAGCAGATCATCGATGGCTTGCTCGCGGAGTACGCGAAGAAGTTTTACCTCCACTACAACTTCCCCCCCTTCTGCACCGGCGAAGCTGGACGCATTGCAGGTCCAGGTCGGCGCGAAGTCGGACACGGCGCCCTCGCGGAGCGCTCGCTTCTGGGCATTCTTCCTTCACCCGAAGACTTCCCCTACACGATTCGCGTGGTGAGCGACATCACCGAGTCCAACGGTTCGTCGAGCATGGCAAGCGTCTGCGGCGGTTGCCTCGCGCTCATGGATGCAGGCGTGCCTATCAAGGGCACTTGCGCGGGCATCTCGGTTGGTCGGTTTACCGACACCGACGGCAAGGTCACCCATGTCACTGACATCATTGGTGAAGAAGACTTCTTCGGTGAGATGGACTTCAAGGTCTCCGGTACTCGCGAGGGCATCACCGGCATTCAGCTCGATCTGAAGGCCCGTGGACTCTCTGTGAAGGAGATCGAGACGATCTTCGCGCAAGCCCTGCGCGGTCGCTTGAGCATCATCGCGCTCATGGAAGCTGTCCTCCCCGCACCACGCGCGGACATCTCGCCACTCGCTCCACGCATCACGATCGTGAAGATCGATCCTGAGAAGATCGGCAAGCTCATCGGCCCTGGCGGCAAGACGATTCGCGGCATCCAAGAGTCGACTGGTGCGCAGATCGACATCGAAGAGGACGGAACGGTCTTCATCGCATGCTCGAACGCCGAGTCCGCGCTGCGGGCAAAGGCGGCGGTCGAGGCGCTCGGCGCGGAGATCCGCGTTGGCGCGGTCTACACCGGCAAGGTCGTCGCGATCAAGGAGTTCGGCTGCTTCGTCGAGCTCGCACCTGGAACGGACGGCATGTGCCATGTTTCGGAACTCGCCGACGGATTCGTCAAGAATGTCGGTGAGGTTGTGAAGCTCGGAGACTCGATCACGGTGAAGGTTGTGCAGGTCGATGAGAACGGTCGCATCAAACTTTCTCGCAAGGCGATCCTTCGCGAGCAGAAGGCGGAAGCCGCCCCTGCCGGAGCCTAAAGGCAGGTCTCAACGCTCCTTCTGCACAGGAAGGGCGTGCGGAGTCGGCAATAAGTGCACCCCCACGCGGGCCGAGGTTGAAATCCTCGGCCCGCTTTGCTTGCACATGCCCCGTTTTCGGCGCACAATCAGCATTGCTGACTGGGTACTGAGGAGTCCCCTAGGGCTTGTGGCAAGACCTCTTTTGGGAGCGTGGTGTGATGGCAAATGGCCAATCGTCCGGCGGCAACCAGGATTCCTCTTCTCCAATTGTAGAAATGGAAGGCGTCGTGAAGTGGTTCGATCCCCGCAAGGGATTCGGATTCATTACTGGTCCACAGAACCAAGACATCTTTCTGCACTTCACCGTGATTGAACAGTCGGAAGGCTTCCGAACCGTTCGCGATGGCGAGCGAGTCGTGTACTCCGCACATGAATCGGAAAAGGGTTGGTCGGCGACGATGGTTCGTTCGCTCGGCTCACGCGTGCCTCGCGCAGAGCGCACGAATCCCTCGGGCGCGAAGGGTACGACCGAAGTCTGAGTGACTCGGTCAACCGCTGCGCTGCGTGACTCACAGATGCGCGCGTCCTAGGCTCCTCTCCCATGGACCCCTTCTACCTCGGTCTCGCTATCGGGGTCATCATCACCTTGAGCGCTGCCGCCGTGATTGTGCGACGGCGGTTTCGTCGACTGCGTCATGCGGAAGATCGCGCGCGACGACAAGAACGACTCGCCGAACTTGGCTCGATGACAGGCGGACTCGCGCACGAGATCAAGAACCCGCTGTCGACAATTCAGCTCAATGTGCAACTCGCACTCGAAGCCATTGACTTCGCTGCTCTACCACCCGAAGACCGGGAGCAACTCTCGCGCAAGGTTTCGACCGTGGGGCGCGAAGCGGCGCGACTCCAGCACATTCTTGAGGACTTCTTGAAGTTCGCAGGACGCATCCACCTCGCTCCACTCCCGACGAATCTCTCTGGAACCCTGCAGGATCTCGCGGAGTTCTTCCGCCCTCAAGCGGAGCGAAGCGGCGTCGTGCTCCGCGTTTCCGTACCGAGTGCGCCCCTCGAAGCCAATGTCGACGAGCAACTCCTCAAGCAAGCACTGCTCAACCTCATGATCAACGCGCTCCATGCGCTCTCGACCATGCCGGCGGAATCGAATCGCGAACTCCTCCTCTTGCTCGATGGATTCGGTGCTGCGACGCCCTCGCAGTTTGCGGTACTCCATGTCGTCGACACCGGTCCTGGGATCGCCGCGAGTCGACAAACTGAAATTTTTCGGCCGTATGTAGGCAGTCGCAAGGGAGGCGGATCGGGACTCGGACTCGCGGTCACCCGACGCATTGTCGAAGAGCACGGCGGCAGCATCGAGCTGTCGAGTGAGTTGGGAAAAGGGAGCGACTTCTGCATCCGGCTCCCCCGCTCAGGTCCGCCTGCAACGAAAGCGCCGAGCGAAGAGGATCACGCGCGCCGCGGCATCTTGGACACGCTCTTGCGACGCGCAGAGCCGAATGCCCCACGCGCTTCGCTCAATCAATCCAGTCGCGTGCCTTGAGCCGTTCAGGCACATAGGTGTCGGTCACGTAGGAAATGTCCTTCGTGATCAGCGACTCCACTTCCATCTTGAATCCGTTCTTCAAGAGTTGCCCAATCTCACGCTGCCAACCCTTGTGATGCTCAAACCACGGGTACGCGGCGATCTCGCCCGCGCGCTTGATGTCGTTTTCGGTCAGGTCGATCTTCACCGCATCATCAAGGTCACATGCTTGAAAATCCTTGGCACGGATCCCGAGGAACTTCGCTTCTGGAATCGCAAGCCGCGAACTTTCGAAGGCAAGCGAAATCGACCCCTGCTTGATCACGCTGTAGATGTAGTGCCCCCATGGATCACAATCGAGCACGCAAATGAGAGGCAACTTGAGCTCTTGGGTCATGCGCTGGAGTAATCGGCGACACCCTCGCGGCGGCTGCCCAGCGCCGTGCGTCAAGATGCAATTGTTCTTCTCCCAGAAGCGATCCTCATTGAACCGATTCCACACTGTGCCCTTCTCGACATGGAGAATGAACTTGGCTTCGCACTTCTTGAACTGAATAATGTCGGGTTCGACGATCGATGGAAGTGCGTAACCCCCTGAACCCATCTTGCGACAGTTGATCTCGTCACCTCGGTCCACGATCGTGATGTTGCCCACCATGGAGCCGCGGTTTTCCGCGAAGACATGCAGTTCTTCGCGAAGTGCGCCGAGTGCGACTTCGAGATCCTCAAGAATCGGATCGGACTCATCCTGACCATCGAAGGTGTTCTCGCGCGTTCCTGCGACCGTGTGTTTGGCTTTGTAAAACACACCGCGGAGGCTGCTGGTCTTCCCCGCGGCGATCAAGTCGTTGATCGTGTTGGAGTGCAGCATCGTCTGCATGAATTGCTTCGCGGTCTTGAGGTCGAACAAGGGGCGCGCAGCGGTTGCGTTCCCCATCTCAAGAATGCCGCGCTTCTTGTTCCAAATGGTGTTGGACTTCGCACGCGTGGGAATCTGAATGACTGGATCCTGTCCGCCAAGCGCACGACGCACCATTTCCTCCGCGAGTTCCATGATCTTCTTGGTCGTGCGCACATCGCGGTCCTTCAGTCGCCCGGTGGCAGGTTGCGCGGATGATGGGGATGGTGATTTCTTCGCAGCCATAGGAATCAAACTCCTGCGGAATCGGGTCGTGCATCAAAACAAACTTGGAGTGTCAGCAACGCTTCGCTTCGCTGGCTTCTTCGGTGGCGCGTGAGCGACCGGTGCAGCCGGAGCGACAGCTTTCTTCGGTGCACGCGCGGGCTCTTTCGTGACTGGCTCGTCAAACTGCACCGGCGCCGCTTGTTTCGCAGGCGTTGAGGACAGCGCTGGAATCGCGCCCTCGACGATAATGACACCATCGTCGTCCTCCTCTTCGACGGCGTCTGCGCTCGGCTTGCGCACACGGCCATCTTCATCGAGTTCAACATCAGCAACGGCCGTCTTCGCGCGCGCTTGCAGCAGGAGCGCGTCATAAATCGGCTTGGGATTCTTGCCTGTGATCTGATGCAGCGCCTTGGCGATCTCACCGATGTAGCGCTCGAAGACATCGCGTCGATCGCTCTCGCGCTTCATCTTGAGCCGCTTGCGCAAGTAGGTTCCCAACTTGCGGCCGCACTCCATGAGTGCGAGTTTCATTTCCTTGCGAATCTCGTCGTAGTCGGCGATCGCTTCCTTCGACTCGCTCGTGAACGGGACCCACACGCTGGCCATGTGGATCATGACCACCAACGGACCGACCGGAACATTCCCGCGTGGCTGCTGCAGGCCGTAGTTCTTCCAAGCCGTCTCGGCGATGGCTTTGAAAGAACTGCACGCGGATTGCTGAAACAGCAACGGAACACGATTTGCAAATCGAATCACGCGCGCAGACTCATCACACGGAAGATCGCCACCGAACGCAATCGCTGCTTCGATCTGGAATGGCCGTCCGCGATACACCGCAGCATCTCGACTTGAAGCCGCGTAGAACTCCGCGCGTACTCCCTTCAACATGCCCGCGAGCATTTGCCGGACACCGATCGGCGCGAGGCAGTCCGTTGGGGGCGGAGCAAGCTTTGTCGTCTCAAACTCTTTGAACAACTTTTCCGCGACAGGTGGATCGATATCGCCAGCCCGAGTCCGGGTTGTTGCGCCCACCTTCTTACACATCGCGGCCGCAGTTACCGCTGAAACGCGGCAAAAACGCTCTTGTAAGAAGTTGAACAGCGACCCCTTCTCCGTCGCTTCGTAGTCCTTCAACATCTGCAGGAGAATGCCGAGTTCGATGCCCTTCGGATGTGGCTGAATCTCTTGCGTCTCGCGCGGTAGGTCCTGCACTCCACGCGGAAAGATGATCACGCCGTGCGTGTCAGTCGTTGTGGTTGCACTCGACGCCGCACTCGCTGCGCCTTGCGTCACGAGGGGGACATCGTCCTCCTCCGTCGCGCTCTCGCGCGAAGGCGGCACGAACACGAACTTCGCATGCGGATTCGCGATGGCCGTCAGTTCGAGAAACTCATCGACCGACCCGCGACCGCGCTGGTATCGACCCTCAAGTTCGATCGAAACACTCGTGCCAGTTGGGAACTCAATGGCATCTAGGAAACCCTTTTCACTCGCAAGGGCGCGGGCGCCGAGCGTTACCCCACGCAAGCGCTCCGGTGGGAAGTCCTGCGTTTCGACATCGGTGATCACCTCCGCGCGATTCGTCTTGGTGTTCATCGCGAGTTCGATGCAATGCGCGAGCGCATTCGCTTTCGGTCGCGTCACAATCGTCATCGGTCGGCCAGTCGTGATCAGTCCGTACATGCCGGCGGCCGAGATACCAATGCCTTGTTGCCCTCGCGACATCTTCAATCGATGAAACTTGGAGCCATAGAGCAAGCGCCCAAAGATGTTCTCCACTTGCTTGCGCACGATCCCAGGACCGTTGTCTACGATCGTGACCCGATAGCGCGAACTCTTCACTGTCGCCGCGCGATCCGGTTGAAGATCCTCGATGACGATCGCGAGCTCCGGGAGAATGCCGCCCTCTTCGCAAGCATCGAGCGAATTGTCGACGGCTTCTTTCACCGTCGTCAGAAGCGCCTTTCGCGGATTGTCGAACCCGAGCAAATGTCGATTCTTCGCGAAGAACTCACTTACCGAGATGTCGCGCTGCCGCGCGCCCATCTCCTCAGCGTTTGCACCTCGTCGCTTCACATCCTTGGCTGCACTAGTCATATCAAGTGTGGCGCTCCATCGCCGTTGCTCATCGCGAGGAGAACATAGCCGAGACGCTGCACGATGGTGGCGAGTTCTCTCAGAGATCTTCGGCTTCCTACGGGCTATACTGTCCGCCCTCGCAAACGAGAACCACTATGGAAACCACGCTCCTCATTCTCAAGCCAGACGCAGTCCAACGCGGCCTCATGGGCCGCATCATCACTCGCTTCGAAGAGAAGGGACTGCAGATCGTGGGCGCCAAGCTCACCATGATCTCTCCCGAAACCGCAGCCACGCACTACAAGGATCACCAAGGCAAGGGCTTCTACGCCGGCTTGGTTGGATTCATGACGAGCGCGCCCGTTCTCATTCTCGCTGTGAGAGGCATTGGCGCGATCACCATTTGCCGGAACCTCATGGGCGCCACCTTCGGATCGAAGGCTGCCGCAGGAACGATTCGCGGCGACTTTGGTGTCTCGAACTCCTTCAATCTGATCCATGGGTCCGATAGCGCTGAGGCGGCGGTTCGCGAGCTCGGGATCTTCTTCGCTGCAGGCGAAGTCCTCGACTATGCACGCGCGGGTGATCGATGGGTCTACGACAGCTCCTCTGGGAAGCCTGAGTAATCTTTTTCGAACTTCGGCTGATAAAATCATCGTTTTGAGAATCCTGCGCCTTCGCAGGATTCTTTTTTTGGAATTTTGAAGATTTATAGTCCGAATAACATGGTTTTTGCCATCATTGAGCCGTGTATACGGAGAGACATCTTTTTGCCACCCGCGAATTGATGTCCTTCACACAGTTCCGACCAGCTTGGCCAACCGCGTAGGAAGGCCTAGGAATGCGTCGGATGCAGGCAAGTCCCCCTCGGCTTGCCGTGCACGAGTGAAAACTAGGACGGGATGCGATGGCGCGTTGCTATCGCTCTCCCATTCAGATGGATTTGGGGGTGGATTGGGTTCTTTGAGCGTGCGGCGCTGCTGTTCTGAAATGCGCGCCACAGTCGTCGCGTCTGTCTGAAATGTGCAGTGCGTGAAGCAACAGCGACTGGGTTCGCCGGTTGAAGCGGAATGCACTGCGCGATGGCGCTTGGCGGAAGCCGTAAGCGTCAGTTTGAGCAAGTGATAGGTATCACGTCTCTGCCTCCTTCTTTGTTGGAACTTTCACCGCGATCCTGCGGAAATACTCTCCTCCTCCTCTTACGCGAACGCATTCGCAAAAGGGCTCCCGCCATGGCACGATCACTCCAACCTGCTGCAGATGCTGCGCACACTCGTGCTCAGAAATCTACCCCCGTTGCTGCGAAGTCTCGGCTCGATGCAGTCCACGCTCCGAACCCAGTTCGAGCGCGCGAAGGGTCGTTACGCGGTCAGGCTGCACGGAAGGGAGCGCTCAAGAAGGCGCCCGCCAAACTCGCAACCCCAACCGCGCTCATTCCGCACGCGCCTGTCAGCAAGTCGCACGGCCTGTCGATCGGCGAGAAGGCGCGCTTGGCACAAATCATCACGCAGATCAGTGTGAAGGCAATGGACTTCATGGCAAGCTCCGAGTTCGAACTCGAAGGCGCGCAACGACGAATCTTGGAAGATGCGCCGACGATCGAGCAGCCTGATGTCACTTGGTATCGCCCGCTCATGGACGATTTCATCAGCGCTCGTCACCGACGCGCGCGCACTGCAAACTCGCAGAACTCGATCCTCCTCACCGGCGCGCAGGAGCGCGTGCTCTTCCTGAAATACAACTACGCGCGTTGGCGTGTGCGCCTCCTCCAAGACGCGCTGACGGATGAGTCGGGAGTGCTCGGCAAACCCAGCGTTTCGCAAGCACGCGAGATGATCAAGTTCTTCGACCTCGCGGAACGCTTTCGAGAGCAAATCGCTCAGATCAATCTCGCGCTCGTGCTCGCGATGGCGAAGCGCGTGCGCAACATCGATGTTGACCTGAGTGACTTGATTGGCGAAGGCAACATGGCCCTGATGCGCAGCGTGGACAAGTTTGACTGCATGCGCGGTTTCAAGTTCAGCACCTACGCGTGCCGTGCGATCCTCAAGGCCTTCAGCCGTTACTCCATGAAGGTCGCGAAGGACCGTTCCAAGATCGTCGCCGAGTTTGATCCAAACATGGAGCGATCGAAGCACCTTGAGACCGTGCGCGCGACGGTTGAACGCGACTCAGCGCGGGAAGTTCGGCACCTTGTCGAGACAGACTGCGCCGACCTGACCGACCTTGAGAAGCAGGTCATCACTTCTCGCTTCGGGCTCGAAAAAGCACCTGGAACGCCCCAAGCAACGCTTGAGCAGGTTGGACAGGAGATCGGGCTGACGAAGGAGCGCGTCCGACAGATCCAAAACCGCGCACTTGAGAAGCTCAAGACCGCGTTCGAAGTTCGTCAGAAGTTCGCTCCGGCAGTGGCCGCGAACGACAACTGAACCAGACTCAATGGACTCCTAGATTTCCCGAAGGGCCGAGCCGCAATGCTCGGCTCTTCGCTTTGCAGCAGCCCATCAGTGGACGTGAGCGCCGCGCACCCTGAGAACCGCGCGAACTGAGTGGCTCCTCTACAATCTCCCCTTCCCTCGGAGTACTCGGTCCATGCTGAATAAGGTCTACCCGTCGCCTGCCGCCGCCTTGGATGGTCTCCTTCACGATGGCATGACTATCGCAGTGGGCGGATTCGGGCTGTGCGGCATTCCGGAGCAACTCATCATCGCATTGCGCGACTCTGGGACGAAAGGAATCACGGCAATCAGCAATAATGCCGGTGTCGATGAATGGGGGCTTGGACTCCTTCTGAAAACCCGCCAGATCCGCCGGATGATTTCGAGCTATGTCGGCGAGAATGCTGAGTTCGAGCGGCAGTACATGGCTGGCGAACTTGAGCTTGAGTTCAACCCACAAGGAACGCTCGCGGAACGCCTCCGCGCTGGCGGCGCGGGTATCGCTGGCTTCTTCACGAAGACGGGCGTTGGCACGATCGTCGCTGATGGAAAGGAAGTTCGCGAGTTCGATGGCGAGTCGTATGTGTTTGAACGAGGCATCCGGACCGACCTGTCGCTCGTGAAAGCATGGCGCGCGGATACGAGTGGGAATCTCGTCTTCCGAAAGACCGCTCGAAACTTCAACCCGATGGTCGCGACTGCAGGAAAGCGTTGCGTCGCGGAAGTTGAGGAGATCGTGGCGATTGGTCAACTCGACCCCGATCAGATCCACACCCCAGGCATTTTCGTCGATCGAGTCGTGAAGACCGTCTCCGAGAAGCGCATCGAGCAGCGCACGATTCGTCAGGCTTGATGCGAAGTTATGGGACAACGTACCGCGAATCGACCCAAGGTCGCACGCGGCTCCGATCCGAGTCGGCATTCTCACGAATCAAGCAGTGAACCGATACACCTCTGCAGATGTCCGCCCGATACTGATTTCTACGCATTCTAAAGTGAACATCATCGTTCTTCCGCGCCACTGGTAGACAGTCGACCGCGTCATCGTCCCCGCTTGCTCAAAGGAAGTTGTCATGATCTATCGCCTGCAACCCCTCCGCTCCACGCTCCTCGTCGGATTCACCGCCATCGCGCTCGCCTTTGGTTTCACGCCGACCGCGCAGGCGCAATTCGGAGGCCGCAGTTCGCTGGCGAACTCGTTCGTCCCAGACTTCACGCCCCGAGACCTCGTGGTCTTCATCGACTCGCTTGGGCTTGAGGAGTGGCAACGACCGGTGATCGAGGTCCTGCTCGACGATTACACGACGGGTTTCAACAACGGCGTTGAAAGCGTTCGCGCGGAGATGGCAACGCTGAAGGACAAGGTCGCCGGCGTCGACGCGAATGCGGTGATGTCGCTCATCACCGGACCGATGGAAAAGTGGCAGACGCAGAAGCATGTCCTTCGCGAAGACTTCCTCACCAATCTCAAGAGCCAGCTCAGCGACCAACAGCTTGAGCAATGGCCACGCCTTGAACGCGCCCTCCGCCGCGAGAAGTCACTCCCGATGGCAGAGTTGAGCGGCGAAGCGGTCAATCTCTTCGGCATCGTTCGCGATCTCCAACTCGCGCCGCTCCAAATGGACGGCATTCAACCCATGCTCGATCAATACGAGCTCGCGCTCGACGCAGCGCTCGCCGCGCGCGATGCAGCGATCGAGTCAGCATCGAAGGAACTCATGCAGGCCATGAGTGCCAACGATCCTGAACGCGGGATCTCTGCGCAAGAAGGCATCATGGTCAAGCGCGTCGCCGTCCGTACGGTGCAGGAGAACACAACCGCGCAGATCAAGGACGGACTTGGTGGAGATCTTGGCGCGCAATTCGAAATGAAGGTGCTCGAGCGCGCATTCCCACAGGTCTTCCGTCCAGACCCGGTCACGCCGCTGTTTGAGTCGGCGCTTGCGATCCCAGATCTTGCGCCCGACAAGAAGGCCTTGATCGACTCACTCTTCCTCGAGTATGTCCCGCAGAACTTCGGCGCGAACATGACGCTGATGCAAGCGATGCGGCTCTCTGAACCACAAGAACCGCGCCGACGAACGGAAGCGATTCAAGCTCGGAAGCAAGGCGGCGCCGTCGTGCGTTCTCCAGAAGCGGAAGGCGTTGCAGCAGCGCGCGATGCGCGTGAAGCCGTGTGGGAGAAGTACCGCAACAAGTTGTATGCGCTGCTCAATGACGAAGAACGCGAGAACCTGCCTGGCATTGGGAAGCCCGATCAAGCAGAAGCTGCTGGCAAGTCGCAAAGCGGCCGCTCATCGAGCACCGCGTCGAGTTTGAGCGCGACGGAACGAACCGTTTCACCAAAGAGTGGCAATCCGAGCATGGCTGGTAAGGATGGCAAGGAAACTTTGGGCGAGAAGGCATCTCGCTCGACAGGATCCGATCGCGGCGGAAGTCGCGGCGTCCCGAGCGGAGCACCGCGCCAAACCGCCGATTGATGCAGCGTGACACGAGTGCATGATGAGCAGATTTGCCGCAGCAAGGAAGCCGAAGTGGCCGCAACAACGATGAGTGTTTCAACTGAGATCAAAGCGCCGAATCCTGAGAATGCAATGCGGGAACGCTGTGCCATTCTGGGGATCGAGTGGTTTGAGCAGTTTCCGAATGCAGATCCGAAAGTAGGCGAGCTGCTTGCACCGGAAGTCGCCGTTCGACTCGGCGTCGTGCCAGTCGCTCTCGACGGCGCGCGGCTTGTCCTCGCGATGCTCAATCCGCTCGACACCGCTGCCCTCGACGAAGTCGCGGCATTGACTGGGAAGCCCGTGCAGCGTGTCGGACTCGAGCCTGCAGCGTTCCGTGATCTCATGCGGGATCGGTTCGGGACGACCGCCGCACGAATGGCGGAGTCGCTCGCCGCAGATTCGCTTGGTGGAACGCCGGACGCGGAGCACAATCTCGATGCGATCGAGGCTGACGATGTGCATCGGATGGCGGAACAGCCAACGCTCATCAACCTCGTGAACCTTCTGCTCCTCGAGGCGATTCAAGGGCGCGCAAGCGATGTGCACATCGAGCCATTCGAGAACGACCTCAAGGTCAAGTATCGAATTGACGGCGTCCTCGTCGAACAACCCCAGCCACCCAAGCATCTCCAAGCCGCGCTCATCGGTCGTGTCAAAATCATGGCCTCGATGAACATCGCCGAGCGGTACATCCCGCAAGACGGCCACATCACGCTCCGATTTGAAGGTCGCAAAGTGGACATTCGCGTGTCCACTGTCCCCACGCTCTACGGCGAGTCCGTGGTCATGCGCATTCTCGACAAGAGCAGCCTCCCGCTCGATCTTGCGGCGCTGGGCATGAGTGAACCGCATCGCGCGATCGTCGATCGCATGATTACGAAGCCGCACGGGCTCGTGCTCGTGACCGGTCCGACCGGATCAGGAAAGACGACGACGCTGTACGCATCACTCTCGAAGTTGTATGACCCACGGAAGAAGATCATCACGATCGAAGATCCCGTTGAATACGAACTTTCTGGCATCAACCAGATTCCCGTGAATCCGAAGCGAGGCTTGACCTTCGCAACCGGACTGCGCTCGATTCTTCGTCAAGATCCCGACATCATCTTCGTCGGCGAAGTGCGCGACGCTGAAACCGTGGACATCGCGATTCGTTCAGCGCTCACGGGTCACTTGATCTTCTCAACACTCCACACCAACGACGCGATCAGTTCGATCGGCCGCATGGTGGACATGGGTGCCGAACCCTATCTCGTCGCGAGCGTCATTGAAGGCCTCATTGCGCAGCGCCTCGGCAGACGCAACTGCACGCATTGCAGCTCACAACAGCCGATCTCAGAGGAAACCGATCACCGCCTCTCACCGGAGGAACGCGAGCGATTCAAGGGAAAGCAGGTCGTCGGACGCGGATGCGAGAAGTGCGCCAACAGTGGATTCCGGGGGCGCTTGGGCTTCTACGAAATCGTCAAGGTCACCGGCGCGCTGCGGAATGCCATCAGCCAGAATCGCCCCGTGCACGAACTGCGCAAACTCTTCGATAGTGACTTCATCAACATGCGAGAGGACGGCATGCGTAAGGCGCTTGATGGCATCACCACCATCGAAGAAGTGCTGCGCGCAACCCAGGATGTCGATGACTTCAGCGCCTGACCGCGATCTGTGACTTTCCGTCCGCTTCTGAGAACCGATGCCTACTTTCCGATACCAGTCCATCGGCGCCGATGGCGCAGTGACCTCCGGCACACTGACCGCGAACGACCGCGCGGGTGCGGTCCGTACGCTTACGCAGCGGGGTGAAACCGCGCTCACGATGCAGATGACTGATGGGCTTGAAGTTGGCCTCGGCCGCGCGAAGCGGCGCCCGACCATTACACGCCCGGAACTTGCCGACTTCATCCGTGAGTTAGCGACGGCGCTTGAAGCGGGACTGCCGCTCATGAATGCGTTGCGCGTGGTGCACAAGCAAGCGGGCACCCCGAAACTACGCGCGATTCTCGATTTCCTCATCGAACGCGTCGAAGCGGGTGTTCCGCTCTATCAGGCCGCTAAAGAGTACGGCGCGCCGTTTGACGACATGACTGTCGGCATGCTTCGAGCTGCTGACGCGTCTGGCCGCACGAGTGAAGTGCTGCATCAACTCGCCGACCTTCTCGAACGATCTGTGGAACTGCGCCGCGAAGTCGTTGGCGCCGTGATTTACCCCGCCATGGTTGCGGGGCTCATCGCAGTCAGCGTCGTCATCATGATCGTGTTCGTGCTTCCACGCATCATGGCACCCATTCTCGCGAGCAATCGGCCGATGCCACTGCCAACGGAAATCTTGCTCGCGATGAGCGGGTTCATCATGCATTGGTGGTACCTCATCGCCGCGACGGGCATCCTCGCTTGGTACGCAGCCAGAGCCTGGTACGCACATCCAGACAATCGCCTTCGATTTGATGCGACGATTTTGCGCTTCCCCGTCGTCGGCCGACTCTTCCGCGACATCGCGGTTGCACGCTTCACCCGAACACTCGGCACACTCGTGTCCGCAGGCATCCCCATTCTCTCAGCACTGCGAATCGTGCGCGATACGCTCGGCAATCACGCGCTCATGCACGCGATCGATCAGGTCACTGAGAAAGTCACGACTGGCCAGTCGCTCGCGGATCCGCTCGAGCGCTGCGGCCTTTTCCCGCCGCTTCTCGTGCAAATCGTCAACATTGGAGAGCGGTCTGGCCGCCTCGAGCAGATGCTCATGCATGCCGCAGGCTCCTTCGATCGTCAGGTGAATAACTCACTCAAGTTGTTCACCCGGATTCTGCCGACCTTCTTGCTTGTCATCATGGCGGTCGTCGCCGTCTTCGTGCTGTCCGCCATTCTTCTCCCGATTCTTGAACTGCAGCAGTCTGTCGGGTGATCCTTCTGCCGATTCATCCGTAGAACATTGAGGAATCTCCACCTATGCGCAAGCCCGCTCGCCCAACCACTCACCGCCGCGCTCGCCGTGGTTTCAGCCTTCTCGAAGTCATCGTCGCCGTGACGATCATCGCGCTCTTCGCAGCCATCATCGGCCCGAATCTGTGGGCACGACTCGGCTACGCGAAGAAGGCAAAGGCAATCACGGAAACGAACGCCCTTGCCCAGCAAGTGCGCCTGTACATGACGGAAAAGAATGTCTCGGGTCTCACGCAGGACTTTGAACTTGAAATGCTTGTCCCCGACTACCTCGAGAGCGTCGACGGTCTCACGGATCCCTGGGGTCATCTCTATGTGATTCGAATGCCCGGCGACGGTCGCGACTTTGACATCATGAGCTTCGGTGAAGATGGCGTGGAAGGCGGCGAAGACGCCAACGCGGACATTGTCCACGGAAAGAAGTAATCCTTGCAACGACGGATGTCTCCTATCACAAGCAACCGAAGCCGCGCAGGAGCCATGCGCGGCTTCTCGCTGCTTGAAGTGATGGTGGTCGCCGCAATTCTCGCGCTCCTTGCGGCAATGATCATTCCGCGCATGGCTTCAGTTCATCGACAACGGGATGAAACCGGCATCGACTCCATCGCTGATCTCCTTCGCATGTTCGCGTTTCGCAATGGATCGATGACGCAAGAAATCGCACTCTGGCACGATGCCGAGTCAGGCGTCGTTTCACTTTGGATCAAGGACATTGACCCCTCGAATCCTGAAGGCGCGCGCATCTGGCAAGAGGATCGGTTGAGCATGCCCGTGAACCTTCCTGAAGGCATGGAGATCCAAGATGCACTCGCGGATGGCGCGCCCGTCTCACAAAATCCTTGGACCATCGCGACGCGCCCAGATGGCTCGCGGCCACGCATCGAACTTCGCGTCGTCGGTGAGACGAAACAGACGACGATTGTTCTTGAGCCTTGGGCGACAGGCCCGATTCGAATGGACCTCGGCGAAGCCACTCGGACGAGCATGGACCTCGATCGCGAAGGTCGGGGGTTCGAGAGATGGTGAACGCTTACAAACAAGACCGCCCCACGACGGCGCGATCTCGCAGGGGATTCGCCCTCATCGACGCGGTCATCGCAGGCGTCATTCTCGCCATCGGCCTCTCCGCGATCCTCTCGATTGCGGGGCGCGCCCTTACGATGGAACAGAAGGGCGAGATAGAGATTCGTGCTGCAAGTGCGCTTGACGAGCTACTTTCTTCGGTTGTGACCGAGGGAGTAGAGGTTTTTTCCGAGATTCAGCCCACAAGCGGTCGTTTTGAGGCAGACTCACCGTATGCCGACTTTGAGTTCGACATCTTGATCGAGGCTGGCGATGTGGGTGTCCCCGCACGCGTCGTCGCAACGGTCATGCATGACTCTGGCAAGAAGTACACGATCGAAACCCATGTCGCGTTGAAACGCGGCGAGGAGCCCGATCCCGTTCGCTATCCGACAAGCCCGATTGACAGGGAAGCTCGCTATGAAGAAGAACGCGCGAAACTCGAAGGCAACTAACCCAGCATCGACGCGGCGCGCTGTCGTGCACGATCGCCAACGGCGTGGCTTCACCGTCATCGAACTCGTTGTCGCGACGATGATCACCGCGCTTGTGGTTGGCACGATCACGCTCAGCACTTCTCAACTCTCGCGCGGTCGAAGCATCACCAAACTTCGACTTGAGGCAACCACGCGCGCGCAGGGCGCACTTGATGCAGTGCGACGAGACATCGTGGCCACGATTCGCGACGAAGATCTCTTCCGCTCGCGCGTCGTGATTTACGACGGCGAAGCATTTAGCCCCTACGGCGTTGTCGATCGCGACGAACTTGTGATCTTCAACAATCGCATGCGACCCATCAAGGGAGATCGCTACAGCGGCGAGGGCGGCGAGTATGAGACGCAGTACCGCGTTGAAGACGACTACGCCGGCAGCGCACTTTGGCAGCGACGCGACGCCGTGCCGGACGACAACCCAGAAGGCGGCGGAACGGTCACTCCCCTTGTCGATGGCATCATTGGTCTCAAGGTTGAAGCCTACGACGGCGAGTCTTGGTACCCCGATTGGGACAGCGACTTCGATGGACTTCCCTGGGCGCTCCGGATTACCGTCGCGGCCACTGGCGATCCAGCCGGAAGTGAACCCTCGGACGCGCAGAAGTCGACCATTGTTCTGCGCACCCAGATTCCGATCGACCGCATCGTGCCCCCACTCGATGAGGAAGCCGAAGCCGAATCGAAGGACGAGGCTGCGGCTGAAGGTGAGGCCGACGGTGCAGGCGCGAATGGCGAAGGCGCAATCGACCCAGCAACTGGAAAACCGATCGACGGCGGCAGTTCCGGCGGTGCGGGCGGTGCGGGCGGTGGAGGCGACGGCTCTGGCGCCCTGCCAGGTGGCGGGAATGGACCTGTAGGCGGCAATGGCGGCGGTGACTTTGGGCAGCCTGGTGGCGGCGGTCCTGGGATGGGTACCGGCGGCGGCGCGACGGTCCGGCAACCTGGAAGACCAGCCTTCAACAGCGGCTCTGGCCGGGGCAGAGGCGCGACGATTGGTCGTCCTGGTGGGCCTGGAAGCGGCGTCCGTGGAAACCGCGGAGGCTAGGTTTTCGCATTGCAAACCCGCGAGGGTTGCATTCGAGTGCCCCCTTCGCACTTCCCGTGCGGAACTGTGGTTCGGAGTTGCATCGATCGACCCGTTTCCGCATCGTTTTCCTACGCTAGGGGTAACGCTTCCTGCGGATTCTTCCGCAGCGTCACCCCTTTTCCTTTGACTTCGAGAGAGCGCGCCCGACTTGCAGCATTGCGCTCCAATAAAGCCGATAGCAGCACTCATGATTCGCTGCCCTCCAACCCGCCATCGCTCCGCTTCGCGCGGTTCAGCGATCGTGATCGTGATCTGGGCGGTCGCGATTGCGGCGGTGATTGTTGCAGGTGCGCAAATGCTCGCGTTCCGACAGGCGACGCTCGGTCGGGAGGCGCTCGCGAAGGTTGAGGCGCGATGGGCCGCCAGAGCAGGACTCGAAGAGACAATTGCGGTCCTCGAGTACCACACCGAGAAGCCGGAAGCGGACGACGCTCGGCAGATTTTCCGCGATCTCGAGACGGTCGCCGATGGCTCGCTTGAGTCTGGTGAATGGAGCATCCGCCACAGCGAAGACGGTTTCGAGAAGAAGGGTCCGCAAGACGAGTCTTCGAAGATCAATCTCAACACGATCTCAAAGGCGCAACTCGGTCAGCTGTCTGGGATGAGTTTGGATGTCTCGGATGCGATCGTCGACTTCCGTGATGTGGACAATTCACCCGGAATGATGGGGGCAGAGAATGAGTTCTACAAGAATCGCGGCCTGACCTACGGTCCCCGCAACGCAGACTTTCGTAGCGTCGCCGAACTCGAACTCGTGCTCGGCGCATTTCCTGAGAGCGTGCGCGGCGAGGATGCGAATTTGAATGGCCGGCTCGATCCCAACGAGAATGATCGCAGTGAATCCGAGCCCGCCGACGACGCCGACGGAATGCTCGATGCCGGATGGAGTGGATATGTCACGGCGCGCAGTCACTCGTTGCAAGTCGGCGCGAGCGGCGAACCGAAGCTCTACCTGAAGGATGCAAGTCCCGAGGAGATGGTGGAACGCCTCACGATTTCCGCAGAGCAAGCGGGCCTCATCAAGGCATGGGCGACGAACTCAACCGCGCGTATGGAGCAGTTGCTCAGCGGGAATGTGGGAAACCTCAGCGCGCAGTCCCAGCCGCAGAATCAGCGCGGTGGTTCAAGTGCGGGCCGGAGCGGACGAAGTTCACAGGGAAGCGCCGGCGGAAATCAGCGCACTTCGAATGTGCCCAACCTCGACCAAAACCAGTTGCGACGGGTCTTTCAGGAAGCCACGCTTGATGATCCAACGAAACCAGCGCCTGGCAGAATCAATGTCAACACCGCATTGCCGTCGGTCCTTCGGATCATCTTCGTTGACGATCCGATTACCGCAGATGCGATCATGACGCTGCGAAACTCGAAGCCTGGCGGCGTGCTCGCACTCTCTGACCTCTTTCAGTCAAGTAGAGTCTCCCCCGACACGCTCTCGCGCCTAGGTGGAATCCTGGACACGCAAAGTGCAGTGTTCACGGTCACCAGTCGCGGTCGATCTGCCTCGACTGGGCTGGAGGTTGAAATCACCGCGGTTGTCGATCGTTCTACCTTGCCTGCCCGCATTTTGGAGTACCGAGAGCAGTGAATCCTCGCCTTTCGAAGCCAAGTGAAACTCCCACGATCGACCGATCAATCATCGGCGTGGTCGCACCACATCGAGGGGCGTGGAACCTCCTGCTTGTTCGGCACGAAGACGCGGGTGCACGAGTGCTTTCCGCGTCGACACATACGAATGTTTCTGATGCAGCCCGCGCACTGCACGAAGCGGGCGGCGGTGACCTTCGTGTGCTCCATCCAACGAGCGCGACGATTGTGAAGATCGTGCACCTTCCAATGATTGCTGCGTCTCAAATGGGGCAAGCATTGAAGCTCCAAGCCGAAGGCATGTTGCTTGGCGCAACGCCGGCGTGCCGAGTCGGCCTCGCCCCAATTCCTGAAACACAAAGCGGAACTGATCGCCAAGGGTTGATTCTCGTATGGCCCGAGTCATCACTTGGAATTGTTGACAAGAACATTCCGAGCGATGCGCAGTTCATTCCTGAACCCGCGGCACTACTGCCATTTCTCTCGAGCACCGCTCCGAGTTTCATCGCGGATCGCGCCAGCGGAACGGTCTTGCTTGGCCTTCGAGGAGAAAGCGGCCTCATCCTCAGGTCTACCCGCGAGGACGCGACGGACGAAACTTCCTGGCGCGCTGGAGTCCGTCGCTCGCTCGTTGAGAGTTTCATGAATGGCGGGCGCGCGCCAGCCGACGCGGTGGCCGAAGCGGAGCGCGTGCTCGCGAGCGCGGTGGAAACTGAGGATGGCCTGCGCGAGATCCCACAGAGCGCGATTGCAGCAGCGAGCGCCAAACTTCGATTCGCGGACAACATTCCAGTCCAAGATCAGCGCTGGTGGAACACTTGGGCACTTCTCGTCGGCGCAGCAATCGCGACCAAGGGCGACTTTGAAGGCCTCACCCAACTTCGCCGCGAAGTTGAACACGATGCGCCAACACTGACTGATCGATTCATTCAACGATTCTCCAATCGCCGCCGCGCGGTCAAACTCACGCTCGCCGTCGCGCTCTTGCTTGGGCTTGCGCCGGTGCTCTTCGGTTGGATGCGCGTGATGATTCTGGAGTGGAAGTTACCGTCAGAGCTCAGCGCGTTTGAACGACAGCAACGCACAGTCGACCGCCGCGTTGCGATCTACCGCGAACTCTCCGACGAAGGCATGCCGGTCGCGAAAATGCTCGGAGATCTCGCGTGCTGCACGACCGATGGCGTTGAGCTCATCTCTATTCAACTGTCGAAGAATCAGGGACTCGTCCTGCGAGGTACAGCTCGCACGCAGTCAGACGCAGCGGGCAGCGACCTCGTCGCGCGGATGGTCTCGCAACTCCGCGACTCGAAGATTTTTGATGCCGTCACGGTGAGCTTTGCCCCGCCGGATGCGCGTGGAATCTATGTCTTTACGCTGAATGCAGACATCGAAACACCCACGACGACCGCACGCATTCCTGAAGAGCGTGACTGGGCGGTGAAGTCGTTCTCCGAGCGCAAGTGGGGCAAGGTTGGTGATGAGGACAGCGAGGACACTGCGGCTGCGCCGAGCGCGACGACTCCAACTTCAACTCCGACGCCACCTTCGACGGTTGCACTCGCCGCTCCGACAGCGTCGGCACCGGATTCAGCAGGTACAACTCCACCCACTGCACCAGACACGCCGAGCGCATCGCCGAGCTCCACGCCAAGTCGCGGTATCGGTCGAAGGACCGAAACTCCGACTGGCGAAGGTGATACAGCAACGAATGGCGGAGCCACCGCCGGTCCAGCAACAACTGCAGTGGCTGTGCAACTTCCAGCAGAGTTCACCGACGAAGAGTTGAAGGGCATGAGCAAGGAGCAAGCTCGCGGGCTCATTGGCGAGATCGCGCAAGCGCGCAAACAGCCGGGACTTGAACCGGAAGTGCTCGCCCGACTCAACAAGGATTGGAAGCGACTGCTCGACTTCCTGAAGTCTGCTTCGTGATGAAAGCGTACCGATGAAGTTCTTCCAGTCACTCAACTCTACCTTCGACGCGCAACTCGATCGCGCACTTGCATGGTTCGACTTGCAGGAACGCGCGATCAAGTGGGCGGCGATCGCGATTCCCGTGCTCGTCGCGTATCTCATTCTCGACTACGGCTTCTGGCAAGTCTCATCCAACCTCGCGATTCGCGGCGATCGCATCGAGCGTGTCATCGCAGCCTCGAAGAAGCGCAGCGCGAGCATTGAGGGCTCGGTGGAGAGCGCGGTGCGCGCATTCGGCCCCGTTGATGCTCCGGCATCAAAGGATGACGGCGCCGACGCACTTTCGACTTCGATTGCTGCAATCTTCAAACAGAACAACACGAACTACGGCCTTGGTATCCGTGAACAGCGCATTAGTTCGCGGAGCTTAGAAAGCGCGGTTGGAAGCAAGATTGAGAAGGTTGTTGCGGAGATTCGTTTTGAAGCCACGCCGGATGCCGCGAGTGCGATCATTGCGCAACTCGAAGCGGCACCGGAGATCGATTCGATTTCTGACCTGAAACTGAACTACCAGCCACAGACCCGCCGAGTGACCGTGCAACTGAGCGCCGAGGCATGGACTCTTGAGCGAGGAGGATCCGCGTGAGCGAACGACTTCGTATCTCTGAACTTGTCCGTGGTGGCTTCCGACCAACTGCGCCGCTCATCGTGTCAGGTGTGGCAGCGACCATCGCGCTCATCGCTGTAGGACTTGGACTTCGCGACCTCGCGAGCGCGGCGCTCTCTTCAAGTGTGAGCGAGGCGGACGCAGATCCGTTGGTTCCGCTCACGGAGGAGAGCGCAAAGTCGCTCGCTGATGCGCGCAAACGATTTGATGGAAGAAGTGTGTTCGTGATGCCGAGCGCTCCTGTGCGCCGACCGAAAGCTCCACCCGCTCCGCTCACTCCACCGACACCACCACCTGATCCAGGTCCCCCACCGCCACCTTCAAGCTACACCGGACCGATGCCGACGAGCATTCTCGGTGACATCGTGTTCTTTGCATCGAATGTGCAGATCCGCAAGGGTCAGACAATCAATGGCGTGACGGTGATTGAGACGCACGCGCCGTGGGATGTGAAACTCGGCCACATGCGCGGCGAGTACACGGTGCCAATTTGGGGGAAGGGCGGAACTTCCTTCTTTACGACGAACCCCTACCCGCTCACGAGTTCCGGCGGCTTCCTTCCGAGTGGAGCAGGAGCATCATCGAGCACCGGCTCGAGCACGCGATCAGGCTCGACTGGATCGAGCGGTTCGGCGCCCGCGTCTGGAAGTGGATCCACACGACCTGATGGAACGCCGATCGCAAGCGGTGCAGCAAACGGCGCGTTGGGCGCGAGCGGGAGCGCTGGAAATGCGACTGCTTCGGGTAGCGCAAGTAATGCAGCGTCGCAAGCGAGCGCCGCGAACGCGAGCGCCAACCAAAATGCAACTCGAGGCGGACCTCCGCTCGTCGCTCCGGGTGATGAACCGGGTGCGGATCAACCGCAAGGCCCGGGGCCAGGCGAGGAACCGACAGCAGTGCCGTCACCTGCGATGGAGCCACTGCATCTTCCAGAGCCTCCGCCGGAGCCACCGTCAGACTCGAACTTCGTTGACCCAGCAACCCTTCCGCCCCCTGTCTCGGATCAGCAGATCGCCGGGATGGACATGGAAGCTGCACGCAACGCGCTTGCGGCGATCGACGGCACAAACAGTCTTCACATCGATCCAACGAGTCGCGACCGACTGAACAACGAACGCACGCACCTGCTCGCACGCATCGAGGCGCTGCAAGGCGGAAGCAATCCATAAGCCAGATTCCAGTATCCGACCGCTTTCACATATGACGCTTGGTTGAAGCCGAATCGGCGCATCCGCAAGCAGCCATCAAGCCGAAATAGTCCTTTGCCATCCGGAGTCCACATTTGCGCAATCTGAAGATCTCACTTCTCTCGTCTAGCCCCCTTCGAGGTTCGCGCTGCGGACGGACCAACCTGCTTGGCGTCACCATTGCATCGCTCTCGCTTGCGACGAGCACGCTCCAAGGCGTCGCGCCCCTGACGGAAGAACCGCAACGCCCTGCGCCGCAGGAGCAACCGCTTGCAACTCCAAGCGCACCACAAGAAACGCCAGCAGCGGTCACGCCGGTCGCGCCAAGCCGTGGCGACGATCGCGCGGCGCCGAGCGCGCAACCCAATGCCACTCGCCCCAACGCTGAAGGCGCAGCGCCATCGGCTGCAGCGCTTCAACGCGATGATCTCGTGAAGGGCGGTCGGCGCGTCATGGATGACGAAATGGTGAAGCTCGGCTTCAAGGAAACGCCGATCGAAGAGATCGTCCCGACCATCATCGCTTGGACGGGCAAGGTTGTGATGTTTCAGAAGACGGATATCGGCAACGCGAAGATCACGCTCGTCAATGACACGCTGATTTCGAAAGAGCGCGCGCTCGATTACATGTTTGAAGCGTTCCGCCTCAACGGCATGGGTGTTGTGGAGACACCAGACACGATCATCATCGAGACCCTCACGGATCTCTCCAAGGTGCAGCCGCTCGTCGTCCTTGGACCAGACGATGACATCTCGGATCTCTCTGAGAACGGGAACATCGTCATCAAACTCTTCCAGATCAAGCGTGCGAAGGCCGCCGATCTCCATGAACGCATCGCCGCGCTTATTCCCGATGATTACGCGAAGTTCGAGGCCGATGCGAACTCGAATCAACTCCTTCTGCAAGGCGACATCGGCCTCGCGAAGAAGGTGCAAGCGCTCGTGCTTGCCCTTGATGTCGAAACATGGGCTGACCATGTGACGAAGACATTCCGCCTTGAGTATCAGGACGCGCAGACCATCGCCGACCTCGTTTATGAGCTCTTCCCAGATTCGAGTGGGCAATCGGGCCGCTCGAACGCGAGCCGCAACCAGAGTCAGCGCGGCCAGAATCGCCAACAAAATATTCCAGGCGCGCCACAAGCACCAGGCGGTGGCGGCGGCAGCGGCACACTGATTGTGACCGTGCTTCCAACGCTGAACTCGCTCACGGTTCGCACGACACCTGACAACCTCGCACAGATTGAGCGCCTCGTTCGTGAAGCATGGGACTTGCCGCCGAACGCCGGCGGATCCATCTTCCGTACCTACGACCTTGAGTACGCTGATCCGAGCAAGATCAAGGGATTGCTTTCCAATCTCTTAAATCCCGGCTCTGCCACGCAGTCACAGGGAAATCGTGCCGTCGCAGGCGGTCGAATGCCGCAAGGTGGCGGAGAAAGCGGTGCGGGCGTTGCCGTCGCGAACATCTTCCAGATCGAGTCGTATCCGGAATCAAATCGACTCGTCGTCATCTCGAAGACCCCAGAGAATTTCGAGTGGCTCGACCGATGGATCAAAGAACTGGATCAACCGTTCACCACCGGCGTGCCCGTCAACATTCCGCTGAAGTACGCGAGCGCGATCAAACTCTCTGAGATCCTCAACACGCTGCTCGCCCAATCGGGCGCACAGACCACCCTCACACTTCCTGAAGAGGGACTGACCGGAATCGCTGACGCGTTTGCGCAGGACGGCTCGACGCTCGCTGGTGGCGCGTCAACGCCGCAAACACCGCAGGCGCAGAACCAAGTGCAGTTCCCTTGGCAAGGCGGCGTAGGCCGCGGCGGCGCCAACGCCGCAGATGAAGGCGAGACAAGTGGGCTCATCGGTCGAGCGCGCGTCGTTCCCAATGCAGGGCAGAACTCCCTCCTCGTGCTCGCTCCGCCAGAGGTGCAGAAAAAGCTTGAAGAGATCATCGTTGATCTCGATCGACCCGGCAAGCAAGTGATGATCACCGCGGTCCTCGCAGAGGTTTCGCTCGGTGATGGCTTCAGCTTTGGTACCGCGATTGGGCGACTCGATGACTTTGCGGCGCCGCTCAATGGCGGGACCAACTCGCTCACCGGAAACATCGGCCTCACGCTCGATAAGGGCGGCGTTGGTGATACCAGCGGGAATTTCGCATGGCCATGGGGATTCGATGAATCAAACCTCAACATCACGACCTCCGATCAGACTGCGGTCTTCATGCAGGCTCTGTCAACGGATTCCGATGTGCGCATCCTTCAGCAGCCGCGCATCGTGACGAGCGACAACAAGGAAGCGAAGTTCTTCGCTGGTCGCGATGTGTCGCTGCTTTCAGGCGAGACATCAGGCTTCGGCACGACCGGAACGACTGCGTCCTATGACCAAACTCCGGTCGGCATCGGCTTGAATGTGCGCCCGCGCATTACGCAAGACAACAATGTGAACATGGAGATCGAGATCTTGCTCTCGAACCTCTCCGCGGCGGTCGTCAATTCGAACCCGATCATTGATCGACGACAGACCAACACCGAAGTGACGCTGAAGAATGGGCAGACCATCATCATCTCCGGCATTCGCCGCGAACAAGAGACGAAGAAGAATCGCCGCATTCCATTCCTCGGCGACATCCCGATCATCGGCGCTGCGTTTGCGTTGAATGAGTTGCAAAACGAAGTCGTCGAACTCGTGGTCTTCCTCACGCCAGTGGTGATCGAGAATCCAGACGCGAACGACAACAACTACAACGTTAACGAGCGACTTCGCCTCCGCGAGTTGTCGGAGCCGCTCGACAAATCCTCAGAGTCGCTCATCAAGGGAAGTAAGTTCTTCGAAGATCTCAAGAACGGCGCCGACCTCATCACGCCTGTTCCTGACCTTGGTGAAGTCCCCGGCGCTGCGCCGCTCGATGATGCGAAATCGCCGACGAAGAATCCTTGAGCAAACGATCGTTGCAGTCGTCGGATTCGCGTCCTGCGTGAGTTGCACCGCGAACCCGAAGAAACAGGGCGTCCTGCGCGATGCTCTCACGACGACCCCGCCCCAAGCGACGGGATCCGCGCTTGCTTCCACGGGAGTTCGCGGAGCCGTCCAACCTCTTGGCAGCATCCCGTACGACGGATTCACACTGCCTGTCATCGCGCCCGATGGGCGGCACTTTGCCGTGCAGGGGACGGGCGGCGCAACAATCTCGGCGCGGCTCGCTTCGCCTCAAGCGCCCCTGCCACGGTCGCAGATCACGCAATACCGCATTGAAGCGAACGGACTCCTCAAGGTTGCCGAGAGCGAGCCGGGCTTACTGCTCGGGCGCGGCGCGAGTTTTGCGGGGTGCTTATGCGAAGGTCCGAGACCAGGCGGAGGTCGAGCGATCGGAGTCCTGCCCTGGGGAGAGAACGAAGTCGAGTGGATTGTCGATGACGGACGCGCGAATGCGTTCGCGTCGCTCGCTCCCGATGCGACGCTCGCGTGGTGCGCACGAGATGCGGTTGGCGGAGCGTGGAGCCTGGCCATTCGAATGGAGTCCGCGAGCGACGATCTCGTGATCCCACCCCCTGAGGGGGGATCATGGCTCTACCCCGTCGCGGTGAGTCGGCACTGTGTTTGCGCACTCTTGTTGCGCGATGGCGTTGCGTCGTTCGCACAGTTTGATCCGAGCGACGCGCCATCCACGCGTCGAACTCCAACGCTCTCCCAAGTCTCCGACCGAATGGATATCCAACTCGCATCACAGATGTTCGCGCCGCAGCAGGGCCTTGACGCCCTAACACCAGGGGGAGAAGTGCTCTACTTCAATCCGGCAACGCGCGCAATTGCCGCGTGGAATCCCAAGGATGGGAATCGAGTGTCGTTTCCTGGCCAACCAATCGCGATCTGCTTCTTCGACCGCGCGCGCATCGCGGCTCTCTCTGGAGATGAAGTGCGACTTCGAAGTGTGGACAATGACCACGAGCCTGGCGTACGACTCATCGATGGCGTGGCCGTTCCACGGCGTCTACCTGGGACAGATGGTCGGCAAGGCATCTTGTTTGTCGCGCCAGAAGCGCAGTCGCTCCGACTGTCGATTCTTCGCCCCTCGTCCTGAGCAAATCGCTGCGCGTGCCACGGAAGAAATCGACTCCCGCGCAAGCAGGGGTCGATCGTTCGTACCAAGAGTGTGAGGCGAGGTCAGTCGCCAGCGCCGCTCATTCGTCGTCGTCATCCTCATCATCGTCGCTGTCGGCGTCGTCTTCCGACGACTCTTCGTCCGTCGAGTCGGCGTCCTCGGAGTCATCGGACTTCTCGTCCTCTTCTTCCTCTTCCTCGTCATCGTCGAAGTCGTCGCCGAAGTCATCGTCGTCTTCTTCTTCTTCCTCCTCCTCATCATCTTCTTTGCTCTCATCGTCCTCGTACTCGTCCTCGCCGAACTCATCGTCATCCTCAAGGAAGTTGAGATCGGTCTCTTCTTCATCGTCGCCGCTCGCGACGAACTCAAACGAAGTGAAACCGCGAGGAGACTTGGCCGAACTGGCGCGCGCCATCGACTTCGAATGCGTGGCGTGGTTCAGCGAATGATTCAACATATGCATGGGCGTGATCATGAGCGTAGGAGAGAGACTTCTAACCAGTCGCGCCCCGTTCGCCGGGCCTTCCGCGCGGGCGCAGTATCGGCAGGCTGAGTCTTCGCACTCCACTACCTGCGGGGCGAAGTTGTCGCGCCCCACCGACCGTCTGTCAACCCTCGTTCGGGGGCTGATTTTCGATTTTTTTCGAAAATCCCACAGCGAGCGTCCTGCTGTCATTAGAGAGAAGAACCCATCCATCCACCCCGATCGCTCGGCTGAAACGCTGGTTCGTGGAATGCACTTCGAGGGTGGGCCCCGAGATCCGTAGTCCTTGCGCAGGGTCGAGCGTGTTGAGGAAGTAGACATACTCCGAGACAAGCGCGGTACGCGTGGCGTTGGGTGTTTGTCGGGCCCCAACTCCATTGACCAAGACGATGCGATCTTCTCCGAGAATTGCAGCGATGAAGTTGGGTTCGCCAACCGTTCCATCCCGACCAATCAAACGCCCATGTGCATCAATGAGCGCAATGCGCGAATCGGCGTGCGCGACAACCCCTGTTCCAAATCGGGAGATCGTCCGAACCACGCGCGCAAAGTCCGCTGCGCCGTCACCGAAGCCAACTTCAAGCACGGCTCCGCTCCAAGCATCCATCGAGAACAACCGTCCGTTGCGATCAAGCGCAAAGAGTCGGTTTTCGCACCACAGTGGTGAGGTGGAGTCCCAAGTCCGTGCGTCCGCAACACCCATCTGAAAGCGCGCGTCAAGTCCGTTGGGCGCCGCGTCGAGCGTCCACATTTCAACACCCGCCGTGGTTCCAACCGCGATCAAGCCGCTGCTTGACCGACGGATCCAACGCACATCACCGCCTGATGCAGTTGCAAACGACGCGACGGGTTTGAGTGTCACAGGATCACAAAGCAACACTGCAGACTGCCCCTGCTGCTCCGCTCCAAGCCGTCCTCCCAATGCCAGAAGTTCAGCATCACCAGCGGTCATGAACACCTGTGCAAGAAGGTGCGAGGCAACGACTGAACTCCCATCCCGAAGCGCAATACTCGCCGCACAACCATCACGACGCACGAGATTCAGCTTGCCGCCTGCCATCATCGGCAGTACTTGACCCGGAAAGAAAGGCGCACCCTCGGGAAGCGTTCGCATTCCATTCGGATCCGCGTCGGCCGCAGCGAGAGGCCCAAGAAGTTCGTTGAAATCGGAGGTTCGCCAGAGCTCGAGACCTGTGACCGCGTCAACGGCGAAGTAACTCTCACTGCGACCCTTCCCGATCTCCGTGAGGACCAACACTGCCCCGTCGTCGAGCAACACTGGATCACGGTCGTGGACGCCGCATCGCCAAATCTCCTTGAATTCTCCAGCGCTTCGCGCGACGAGATCGAAGTCCTCCATGAAGTACACGACCTCATGCGCGCCTGACTCAAGCGCCGCGAATGCTCGGCGTACTAATCGCCCAGGAATCTCAGTGACCACAAGCGCTGGCTCGCCAAACGCAGGCCACGCCGTCGCGGGGGTAGGCATCCCCCGCGTCGTGTGAAGCAAGGTTGCAATGTCCTCGCGCATCGGCGGCGCTTGCGCTTCGCGAAGAACCGCGTCGAGAAGTGCGGCTGCCGAGAGCGAGGTTCCTCGCGCGTCGAAGAGAGCTGCGCCTGCGCGCGCAGCGTCTGCGGCCGCGCGCGACCGTGGGAACTCTCTCACTTGCGCGATACATGCTTCCAAACTCAAGGGAACCGGCGCGGCGCGCAGCGCGCTCAGCGCTCGCTCCTCATATTCCTCCGCGACGGACCGATGCTCCGACCGTGACATGAACTCCGCGAGATGCGAAATCGCAATGGCGCGTGTGGCGCGTACTTCTCCCGTCGGCGAGAGCATGACTTCGTCCCCGTGAAGCGAAGCAATCTCGCGCCACGCTTCGACGGCAAGGGAAGCATCACCGCGTCGCGCAAACCACTCGGCACGGGCAAATGCGAGTCGAACTCGCGACTGCGCGTCGTCCACCATCTCTGCGGCGACCGCGAGAAAGCGAGCTCCGAGGGCGCCAGCTTTCGGAGCATGTTCGACAAGTCGATCGGCAAGCATGCCCCGCAAAGGGTCTCCACTTCGCGTCTTCAGAATCGATGATGCTCGCTCCGCTGCATCAAGCGCCAGCGCGAGGTCGTCCCCCTCGACCGCGAGATCGAAGAGTGCGAGCGCCGCAGACGCGTCCTGCGCGAGATCGAGGCGACCGCGCAGGACTCGCACGGCGTCAACGCCTGACATGTAGACATCAAGGTGATCTACCCCAAGAGCGACGACACGATCCTCGGCGAGCACCGCGTTCACCGGTTCGTTCGTCTCAATGCTCGCGATGCGGCGTCCGCTCGCAAGATCGACGAACCAGAGTGCTTGCGTGCCCGGAACGAGCACGACGTTCCCCGCGATACTCACGCGGCCTCGAATCCCGCCGCGATTGTCCAAACCACCGCGGGCTTCCCAAAGCGTCGCTTCGCTCTCGCTCAGTTTCCATCGAGGAGTTGCGAGTTGCAACGGATCGAATGCGATGACATCACTGCCAACAGCCAAAAGCGATCCTCCGCCGACGACGAGTAATCGAGGGCTTCCCCACGCGGTACCCGGCCCAATCACTGCAACCGCCAGTGTCGCGCCGGTGCTCGCGTCGAGTGCAACGACTTCCGATTCATCCGGCGCAACACTAAATACGCGACCGGCGAGCACGGCAGGCCGTGCGAACTCCCAAGCCTCACCAGAGAAACGCGGCTCGCGTAGCGGCACGCGGAAACGCCGTAACCACTCGAGCGCACCATCACGCAATCGAACCCGGGCAACCGCTCCGAGCGGAGTCGCGACATAAAGCGCTCCTGCATCAAGCGTCATGCCCGGAGACCGACGCACAGAAACAGCGCGAGTTCCTCCAGCCGCCGCGACGAGTGTGAGCCACCGAATGCGACCATCACTTCGACCAAGCGCAAGGACGGAATCTGCTTGCTCCAATCGAGTGGACGGACGGCGGACTGTCACGAGCACAAGGTCGCCAACCAAGATCGGCGATCCAATCGCAAACGCGCCCGCAAGTTCCGGCCGCCCTTCGAGCCCATCGACCGAAAGACTCCACTTCTGCGTTCCATCACGAACATCGACGAGGAAGACTCGACCACCATCAGTGCGGGCATTCGAAAAACCGTTGCCGGCGATGACCGCAGCATCGAAGCCACTCACCGCAACACTTGAGAGATCCACCGCGACGCCAGTCTCGCGGCCAATTCCAGCGATCGCGAGATCGATGCTCCAGCGTTCCTGCGCCGTCGTTGCGTCGAACGCGCGCAGGGCGCGACCCTCGCTCACATAGACCGTGTCATTGGACACGGTCGGTTCTGCGGTGAGCCAAGATGCGTCTGCTCGCGCGCGCAACGCGGCATCTTCCGGAAGTCGCGCGAGGGCTTCCGCGCCGTAGTAGCGATGAAAGAGCGAGTCACCGAGTGCCTCAGAAAAGATACGCCTCCACGAAGCGTCGGGCAGTGTGCCATGCGCTCCACCCGTCACGCTACTCAGCGCCAACGCGACGCGTGGCGGTGCCACGAAGTGAACCGCTGCGTCGCGAGCGACGATCACCGTGGTGTCCGCGGGAAACTCCTCAGCGAATCGCTCAAGCGATCGAATCGCGGCCGTGGCGCCTGCTTCATCACCCCGCGCTCGCTGCGCCATCGCCAGCAGCGCAAAGTACTCCGCACACCGATCAACCGCCTTCGGATCAGCTTGAGCAGCGCCAGTCAACATTGGGTGACGCTGCACGCGCTCAAGGAGCGCGACCACCGCGTCGAACTGCCCCGATCGCATCGCCGATTGCGCAAGGAGCAGTGAAGCGGTCAGCCCCGCCGGAGTCCAGCGGCGACGCGACGCGATTGACGCTGGACCCCTTTCAACAAGCAACCGCTCCGCCGCATCACTCTCACTTCGCAAGAACTTCGCAAGCACATCAGGCGCGCTCAGCAGCATCGATTCAACTTCCTCTGCGACGGAGTTGAAGTGACCATCCTCAGCGGGACCGACTTGCACGATGCGATCACCGAACTCATCAAGGAGTCGGCGCGCAAGATGCGCTGCTTCAGCGGGATTCGCGACGGACTGCGCGCGCGCTTGCTCCATCAGCGATTGAGCTGTCGGTGAGTCAGCAACAGCGGGAATGACGCTGTCTTGATGGGGAGACGCGACAGTGACCCTCACGGAGATGCCGCAAGCCGCAACGAGCATCAGTCCGCTCCATCGCCTTGCGAAGGGCAGTCTGCGCGGGCGAGGAAAGCCAGCAAATCGCATCACGGTGCAAGCGTAGCTTCTCTGTCCTGCCTTGCGTGCCCTTCGGTTACGCTGCGCTGCGCATGCGCACTTCCTCTCGCATTTTCTCGAGCGCCATCGTTGTGGCCGCGACGACCCTCGCGAGCTGCACGATTGCACCTCCACAAGTCACGCTGACCTCGATTCGCCGCTCTGCATCGAGTCCGCAGGCCAACGCATATGAGTTTGAGTTTGCGCTTCGCAATACGCATCCCGCTCCAGTCGAACTTGAGACTTGGTCGTACAGCGTGACCGCGGCGGACGGTTCCACCTATGGAGGATCGTGGGCGGCGCTCGCGGTCATTCCTGCGGAGTCGTCGAAATCACTCGTCATTCCAGCAGTGCTCGACGCGACCGCCCAAACGGGCATCGGCGCGACGCTCGCGGTCTCCGGTGAACTCGGGTACCGAGATCCTGGAAACCTCGCCCGATTGCTTCGGCAAATGGGATTACTGAAGTCGAGAAGCACCTTTGCAGGAAGTGCAACCATTCAAGTGGCGGCGAGTAGCGCGGCGGCGACGACGCCGACGGTCGAAGGTGGATCTGTGCCGGTTGCGCCGCCTGCGCCCGCCAAGCCCGATTGAACGGAACATCTCGCGCGAGCCTCGGCGTTCCTTGGGAACGATCGTGTTCCTCGAAGGGCTGCGTAAATGTTGCGCGCGATCGCGTCGATCCTTTCTCTGCCCAGAGTTCGCACTGAAGCTCGTCCGCCTCAGTTCGTTCTCTCATGCCGAGGGAATCGATGCTCAATGACATTCTTCGCAAGGCGCATGAACTTGACGCCTCGGACATTCACCTCGTTGCGGGAAATCCACCCACAGCGCGCATCAACACAGTCGTCACGCCCATGGATCTGCCTCCGCTGAGCGCAGAAGACACACGACGCATCATCGCGGATGTGATGACCGCGGAACAGTCGGAACAGTTCGCACGGGCGAGAGACCTCGACTTCTCCTACGAGATCGCTGGGTTCAAGCGCTACCGTGTGAACGCGCACATGCAGCGCGGCGTCGTGGGTCTTGCACTTCGTGCGATTCGAACCAAAGTTCCCCCGCTCGCTTCGCTGAATCTTCCAGAGGTCATCTCACGACTCACATACCTCCCCCGAGGCCTCGTGCTCGTGACGGGCGATACGGGCTCTGGTAAGTCCACGACACTCGCCGCGATGATCCAAGCGATGAATGAGCGCTACCGCAAGCACATCATCACGCTCGAGGATCCAGTCGAGTACACATTCGCGAGCGACCGTTGCTTGATTGAACAGCGCGAACTCGGCGCGGACATTCCGACCTTTGCGAGCGGACTTCGCCACGCCTTGCGTCAGGACCCCGACATCATTCTCGTCGGCGAAATGCGCGACCTCGAGACGACTGCGTTGGCCATCACTGCGGCGGAAACCGGTCACCTTGTGCTCTCCACGCTCCACACCGTCAATGCAAGTCAATCGGTGGAGCGCATCGTCGACATCTATCCGGCCGGACAGCAAAATCAAGTGCGGTCGATGCTCGCGAACACGCTGCAGGCCGTCGTCTCGCAAACACTCTTCCGTCGCAAGGATCGACCAGGAATGGTCCCTGCGATCGAGGTGTTGCTCTGCACCCCTGCCGTGCGCAACATCATTCGTGAAGCACGCACCTATGAGATTCCCAATGTGATTGAAACCAATCGCGCGATGGGCATGCAGAGCCTCGACAACGCGATCGCCGAGTTGTACTTCAACGGCATGATCGCGCGAGAAGACGCGGTTGCGCAGGCCAGCCATCCCGACAAACTCGATCGCATGCTCGCGGCGTAAGGACTCGACATGGCCCACTATCGATTCCAATCTCGGACTGCGAAGGGCGAAATCCACGCCGGCGTGCTCGTGGCGGAGAACGCCACGGCCGCCGCGAGCCTCATTCGAGGGCGCGGCGAATTCATCGTGCAGCTTGTCCCAACGGCGAACAAGGACGGCGCTGAATCCACGCTCTCCGCGATTCTGAACTACAGCAGCGGTCCCTCTGCGAAGGACATTCTCGACTTCACCACACAGCTGGCAGTCATGATTCGCGCGGGTATCTCGATTCGCGCTGCATTGGAAGGCATCGCCGAACAGACCACGAACCCGAAGTTCAAACGCATTCTCTCGCAGATCCGCGCCGATGTTGAGGGCGGGAAGAGCTTCAGCGATGCCATTGGTCGCTACCCGAAGCTCTTCGGTCCACTGTATGTGCATATGGTGCGGGCATCGGAAATGTCCGGCTCCTTCGCCAAGATGCTCGACCGCATCGCGGGCTACCTGTCGCAAGAGATCGAGACCCGCAAGATGGTGATTGGCGCCAGCATCTATCCAGGCATCATCGCCCTCATGGCGATCGGCACGACGGTGTTCTTGCTGACCTTTGTGCTTCCGCAGTTTGCGGGTGTCTTCAAAGGCAAGGAAGATGCGCTCCCCGGACCCACGCGATTCCTCATGAGCCTCTCGGCGTTCATGGTGCAGTATTGGTGGATTCTTGTGCTCGTTGGCGGCGGCGCGGTGGCGAGCTTCCTCGCATTCATCAAGACGGAGGTTGGCGGGAATTGGTGGGATCGATTCAAGATCAGCATGCCAATTCTGCGCCGCATGTTCCGGGCGCTTTACATCAGTCGCGGATTGCACACGATGGGCGAGCTTCTCAACGCAGGCGTGCCGATGCTCGACACGCTGCAAATCACGGCAGATGTCAGTGGAAACAGGCACTATCGCCGGCTCTGGCGCAGTGTTTCTTCAGCGGTTCGCCAAGGAAAGAAGGTGCAATCGCAGTTACAGAAGACGACACTTCTTCCTCGCGCTGTCATTCAAATGGTCGGTGCCGGCGAAGAATCTGGACGCCTCGGCGAAACGCTCGACGAGATTTCCCACTACTACGCGAAGGCCCTCAAGGACGCGATCAAGTCTGTCACGGGCATGATCGAGCCGCTCATGATCGTTGTGATGGGTGGGGTGGTTGGATTCATCGCGATGGCGATCATTCTCCCGATCTTCAAGATGTCCAATCTCGTCTCGGGGCATTAAGGAGTAGGAATGTTGCAACGCAATCCACCTCGCCGACCTCGACCTGTCCGCGCGTTCACGCTCATCGAGACAGCGCTCGCAACCGTCATCGTTGGCACAGGCGTGCTCGCCATCGTGTCAGCGCAACAAGCATTTTTTCTGAAGAACGAATGGTCGACGCATGCGTCCATCGCGGAACGACTCGGCAATGAGTTTCGCGAGATGACATGGAGGCTTCCTGCGCACGACCCCGTGACTGGCACGACCTTCTGGGGTCCTGAACCAGACGAACTGTCCGTCGAGGACTACGACGATCTCGATGACTTCGACGGCGAGGGAGGGATCGGCACCGTGTGGAGCGCCGCCGCAGGCAACGGACCGCTCGCCGCAGCCCGCGCCGTCATCACGAAGATGGAAGGTTGGTCGCAGGAAGTCACGGTGCAGTGCGTCGATCCGTTTGACATTGTCGCCGTCGTCGATGACAACGCGACGGACATGATGCGTGTCCTCGTCACAGTGCGGTTCCAGGGTGTGGATGACGACGCCCCACGGGAAATGACGCGTGTTTCTTGGATTGCGCCTCGGTAGATACGACAATAGGTAAGAAAACCACTCCCTGAATCGATCGCCTTCGCAAGGGAAGTCGCAGCGCACACGATGCAAGCTTCACGCCATACCCCGCTTCTTCGCGCATCTCGCACGCGCCGTCGTCGCGCAGTATCGAGCGTGTTGGCGATGCTCTTTCTTGTGATCTTCAGTTCACTCGCCGCTGCGATGGCTGTCGTCGCGCAGGGCAATCTGCGAACGGCAGACAGTTCGCTGAAGGTCTCTCGAGCACAGAGCGCCGCAGAGACTGGACTGGTCTTCGCGCAGCGCCGGATGATTGCCGAAGCGCAGCGCTTCGTCGTGAAACGAGGCGTTGTCGACGCGGACTTCGCGGAGCGACTTTGGAAAGGATCATGGAGCGCCGAAGACGGCGTAACGGTCAGTCCGCCGGTTGGATACGCAGGAAACGGAACACCAGCGAGCCTCGCGGAAGCGCTGCGCGACGCACATGCCGAGGATGGCAGCGCGTTCGCTGTTGCGTTTGGCGACTCGATTCTTCCGCGTGTCCTTGAGGACGGCATGCTGCTCTGCCCTCCGATGCGCATGGAGGCGAACAACGACCAGCTGTACTTCCGTCTCTCCTATCAACCAATCGCCGACTCCTCTGACATTCTGATTTCCTGTTCGGGCACCGATGGCAATGTCTCGCGGAGTGTGAGCATGCGTTGCAAGCTCGCCAAGCGGATTGAGTTTGCGGTCTTGAGCCCCAACCGCATCATGGTTGGAAAAAATGTTCTCATCGATGGGCCTATGGGAACGCGATACGGCACTGAGGCTGGCGAACTCAGCGCAGCCAACGGCGACCCACTCGTCATGCGCAGCGACTTCCGCTACCTCACGCCGTCACTCACGGCGAAAATCGACTCGCTGCGCGATGCCGTTGTCGCCCATGATGTCGATGGCGATGGTCGCCTGCGCCCCGCGCACCCCGAGGAATCGCAAGGGCTCTCCGCGAACCCCTCACTCGTCGATCTCGACCAGAATCAGTATGTGGATGAGTTCGACCTCTTCCTCAGCGAGTTTGATACGGACAGCGACGGCGGAGTCGTGTGGGACGCCGCACGCGCAATGGCTGCGGGCCTCGGTTCAGTATCGCCAGAGTTCGACGGCGTTGACGCGCAACTTGCCCGCCTCATCGACCGCCGCGCTCCTGATCGTGATGGCGACGGCGATATCGATGCGAGCGACACGCGACTTGGCTATGACGATGGCGTGCTCAACGCGCATGATCTCTACGCCAAGGTCACCGGCGCGCTCGCCTTCGGTGTAACGAAGGAATCATGGGAGCTTGCTGCAGGTGAACCGTGGCGCGGCATTGCGCAGGGCGCAGTGAAGAGTCCACTCGATGTTGCACCGGCACGATTTGAAGTTCCCGCGGATGAGCTTCGCATCGTGTCGACCGCCGACTTTGCTGGAAGTGCATCTTGGCTGGCGAACGCAGCGCAAGGCAATCTCACGCAACAAACAACGGCGGGTGTTGGTGCGGGCGGTTCGTACTCGCCTGAGACCGCAGGAAACTATGAGGCCGTCCCATTCGGGTCGCTCGCTGCGTACGACTACTTCCAACGACCGGTGTACAGCAACATCACCTTTCGTGATGTGCGCATTCCGAGCGGAACGAACGCATTGTTCATCAATTGCTCGTTCGAAGGCGTGACCTTCATCGAAACGACGCCTGGATGCACAGATATCAACTGGAACTATGCCGGTTCGATGCAGCGCATCGATCAAGGCGGCGGCTCGTATGCCTATGTGCCACGATTCCCTGACCTCGTGAGCGACCTCAACGGCAATCCAGTGGTGAACACGAAACCACTGAGCAACTCACTGCGCTTCGACGGCTGCACTTTCCTCGGCGCGGTAACTGGCGATGTGCCAACCGAGTACACGCACTGGCGCAACAAGGTCCAGTTCACAGGCGCGACGAGGTTCTTCATCGATCCGAACGATCCTGAAGTGCTCTTACAAACCGATGGCGCCCAACTGCAGTCGGTGCTCGCGAGTTTTAGTGAAGAGGCGCTCGACAACATGCAGCGCAGTTCGATCTTCTTGCCTGGTTGGTCGGTGGATGTCGGCAGCTTCGCGAACGAGCAGAACATCGACCCAGACCTCACGCCGCGCGTCAAACTCAAAGGCACTGTGATCGCTGGTGTGATGGATGTTCGCGGAAGCGCCGAAGTGCATGGCACGTTGCTCCTGACCTATCGACCGGTCCCATCGCAGGGTCCGCTCTTCTACGGCGGCGCTCCCGAGGCGTTCAACACCACGCTTGGCTACTTCGGTCCGCTTGACGGCGATGGCGAAGGATTGCTGCCGCAAGACGCTGGCTTCTTAGGGTTTGGCGAGATTCGATTGCGCTACGACCCTGATGCGAAACTTCCGGACGGTATCCCCTGGCCGATCACCGCGATCCCTCAACGCGAGAGCTACCGAGAGGGCGGAGGCGCGGCATGAGTGACAGCACAGGTACCTCACGACCTCGACGAGTCGCGCGCGCATTTAGCCTGATCGAAATGCTGATCGCGTTGGCGATCACGGGCACCCTGCTCGCCGCGGTGCTCGTCTCGCTCAACGCGAGTTTCGTGGCCTATCAAACCACGACCGAACAAGCATCCACCCACACGATCGCACGGCTGGTCATTCACCGCGTGCAAGCGCTGGTGCGAAACGGTCGTGAGTTTGGTCCGATGCCAAGTGATGTACGCGATCGTTTCATCGCCTCCGATGAGATTCAGTTCCTCGACGATCAAGATCGCGTGATTGAGATCCGACTCGACCGCGCGAATGCGAAGTTAACCTTCACGGTCGATGGCGGACCTGCCTTCGCGTTTCTTGGCGGCGTCAGTGGTCCTACGACGGAGGCGGGCGATCCGGTTGGCGCGTTTCTTCTCGAGTACGAAAACGGGCGCACGCTCCGCCGTGCGACATTCGATCTCACGGTACTCGGAGACGACGACATCAATGTCGAACTTGAGGGCGACCATGTCCAGCCGTTACGGCTGGTTGGGAGCACTATGCCACGCCGGCTCGCCTGGTGATCCACTCTGCTTGCGTTCGATCTCTTGACGCATGAGGAGAACATGCGGACCGACCAGTGCCGGACTTCCATCAGGAACGCCCTCGGTCGGCGCGCGCTTGTACACACCGTCGCTGCCCATGCGCCATTGCTGCCGCCGATCGTGCAAGTGCATTTGAAGAATCTGCCAGAGGCGTTCCCGGTGCTCTCGCAACCCGATCGGCGTGGCGCACTCCACGCGCGTGTTGAGGTTGCGATACATCCAATCAGCGCTTCCGATATAGAACTCGCCATCGAGCGGATCTGCCGCACCTCGGCCGAACCAGAAGATCCGACTATGCTCGAGGAAGCGACCGATCGTCGAAAACACACGGATGTTCTCGCTGAGCTGCGGAACGCCCGGCCGCACGCAACAGAATCCGCGACAGACGATATCCACGGACACGCCGGCCTTCGACGCGCGATAGAGCGCATCGCTCACACTGCGATCCTCGAGCTGATTCATCTTCACGATGATGCGTCCGCGCTGTCCTCGCTTTTGCACTTCGATTTCGTCGTCGATCAATTCGATGAATCGGCGCTTCATCGCAACGGGAGCAATCAGGAGTCGCTGGTACTCCTTCTGCCGACTGCGACCGGTCATGTAGTTGAAAAGTCCGACGAGATCTTCCGTAATCGCGCGATCACAAGTGAGCAGTCCGATGTCCTCATACAGGCGCGCGGTCTTCGAGTTGTAGTTGCCGGTGCCGACATGTGCGTAGCAGCGGATGCTCTCGCCTTCTTGCCTGACGACCAGCGCCACCTTCGTGTGCGTCTTCAACCCGATGACACCGTATGCAACATGCACTCCCGCATCCTCGAGTTTTCTTGCCCACACGATGTTGCGTGCTTCATCGAATCGCGCGCGCAGCTCGACGAGCACCGCGACTTGCTTCCCTGCTTCCGCGGCTCGGATAAGGCTCGGAATGAACGGACTATCCCCGCTCGTGCGATAGAGCGCTTGCTTGATGGCGAGCACCTTGGGGTCCGCAGCGGCGGCCTCGATGAACCGCTCAACGGAGTGATCAAAGCTCTGATAGGGATGGTGGAGCAGGATGTCCTGCTTGCGAATGAGGGCAAACACATCCGCGTCCTCTGCTTCAAGCCCAGGAGGCGCAAGCGGCGTCCACTTCGGCCAATGCAACTCCGGCGTGTCAATGTCCGCGATCTCGTTCAGCACGCCCCAATCGAGCAACCCATCCACCTCGTAGATGTCTTCCTCGGTCAGCTCAAGTTCCTCTTCAAGAAACCGCTGCACTCGATCACCGGCGTTGGTCGCGACTTCAAGTCGAACCACGCGCGCGAAGCGCCGTTCGCGAAGTTGCTGCTGAATGAGTTCGAGCAGATCCTCCGCATCCTCGTTGTCACGCTCCGTCTCAGCATTTCGCGTCACGCGGAACGGAAGCACCTTGATGATCTCCATCCCAGGAAAGAGATCATCAAGATTGTGCGCAATGACTTCTTGTAACGGAACGAATCGCTTCGAATTCGCGAATCGATACAAGTTTCCGCCGAACTCTGGCACCTTCACTCTCGCGAAAAGTTGCTCACTCTCCCCCGGCCTGCGGAGCATGACACCGAGAGAAACCGACATGTTGGAGATGAATGGGAATCGGTGACCAGGATCGACCGCGAGCGGAGTCAGAATCGGGAAGAGATTGCGGCGATACCACGCCTCGACCTCGCTGCGTTCCTCGCGCGAGAGTTCACTCCACGCCAGCAATTGAATGCCCTGCTCCGCAAGTTCGGGCAGCAACACTTCCCGCCAAAGCCGCTGTGCGACGGCGTTCTGCGCGATCGTGCGTTCACGAATGAGCGTGACTTGATCTTGCGGCGAAAGCGGCTCCCACACCGGACTTGCGACGCCAGCATCGATCTGTCGACGCAGACCTCCGACTCGCTTCATGAAGAACTCGTCGAGGTTTGATCCGAAAATCGCGAGGAAGCGCACGCGCTCAAGAAGCGGTACATGCGGATCATCTGCTTGCGCGAGCACACGACAGTTAAACTCGAGCCACTGCAAGTCACGGTTCAGAAACCGCGCCGGATCGTCGAGCCCGATTGGAACGATGTCATTCGGAGCAATCGGCTTACGCGGCGACATGGAGGAGAGATCTGTAGGAGTCATGGGCGATCAAGAGACGCTGTGGACAGGAGCTCATCTGTGCATTGGCGGACGATAGATCGCAACGCAGCGCGGCGCCTCGGTCACCCGCACACTCGCGAGTCGAACGCCGCGCGGGAGTTTCGGAAGAAGCTCTTCAGCAATGTGCTTGGCAACATGCTCTGCGGTTGGATTCGTCGACTCAAATGCAGGTGACGCATTGAGATCGGCATTCTGGAATGGCGCGATGACCCGCACGAGCGCTGCTTCAAGGGCGTGAAAGTCGCAGAGCAATCCCTCGGGATCGAGCGCTGGACCCTCCACTTCACACTTCACCCTCCAGTTATGGCCATGCACCGGCTCGCGCACGCCCTTCAAGAGGATGGCATGGGCTGCGCTGAATTCGGCTTCGATTTCGAGCGAGTACATGCAAGCGAGTGTACGAGACGCGCGGTCGGAGGTTCCCGCCCCAACACGAGTTGCGCAATAGTAGCATATGCTACTATTGAACCATGCATTGCGGAGCGCGCCCCTTTCACCGCGGTACCTCGCTACTCGTTGCCTTGCTGCTCTCCGTCATTCCATTAGGTTGCGGCGGCAGCTCCACTTCCGTCGCTGAACGAAAGGATGGAGAGGCTGCGCCTTCAACGCTGCTTCTCGTCGCAACAACCGGCATGGTGGGCGATGTCGTTCAGCGTGTTGCGAGAAGTCACGCGCGTGTCGTCACGCTCATCCCTGCGGGTGCAGACCCCCACCTCTGGTCGCCAACACGCTCGGACATCGTGCAACTTCTCGAAGCTGATGCGCTCTTCTTGAACGGCCTTGGACTTGAAGGACGCGCGGGAGAGGCGTTTGCGCGCGTGTCGAACGCGGGCCGGCCAGTGTGCGCCATCACAAGCATGCTGACGCCAGAGGACCTCCTTCGAGATCCATCGAATCCGAATCACCCAGATCCACATGTTTGGATGGACCCGCTGGTGTGGGGCAGAACCGCACTCGCGGTTGCGGAGACGATGTCGCAACTTGATCCAGCGCATCAAGAGGAGTTCCATCGCAATGCGCTCGCGTACGCATTCGAAGCGGAGAAGTTGCACGATGAGATCAACGCGCTTCTCGATCAAGTTCCGAGTGCGAACCGCGTCTTGATCAGTTCACACGATGCGTTCGGTTACTTTGGGAAACGCTTCGGCTTCGAAGTACGCGGCATTCAAGGCATTTCGACAGAGAGCGAGGCGAGCGTTGGCGACATCGAGCGGCTCGTCGCTGAGATTTGCGAACGAAGAGTTCCTGCAGTCTTCATCGAAACAACGGTATCGGATCGAACCATTCGAGCACTCGTTGATGGCTGTGCCGCGCGGTCTCATCCGCTCAACATTGGGGCGGCGCTCTTCAGCGATTCCATGGGACCTTCAGGAACTCCGGGAGGAACCTGGTTGGGCATGATCCGTCAGAACGCCACATCGGTCGCGAACGGCTTGCGGGGTAGCACATGAGTCGTCAAGGTTGCCCGCTCGAGTTGGAGCGTTTTTCTGCGGGCTACGGAAACGGCGACTGCGTGGTACGCGACGCGTCGTTCGCATTGCGAAGCGGCTGCATGACAGCGCTCGTCGGCCCGAATGGCGCAGGCAAGAGCACGCTCCTGAAGGGCGCGCTCGGACTTCTCCCGCACGCAAACACTGCAGGCGTTCGTTTCTTCGGGCAGCCGCTCGACAAAGTGCGCGCGCGTGTGGCCTACTTACCACAACGCGCGGATATTGACTGGACCTTCCCCGCGAGCGCGCTCGATGTTGCGGCAATGGGCCTGTATCGCAAGATCGGATTTTTCCATCGCGTCCGTGGCAAGTGGAAGTCTGAAGCACGACGCGCGCTCGCCATGGTTGGCATGGAATCGCTCGACGACATGCCAATCGGCGAGCTCTCTGGTGGTCAGCAGCAGCGCGTGCTGCTCGCGCGAAGCCTTGTGCAAGGCGCCGACTTGCTCATGCTCGACGAGCCATTTGTCAATGTGGACTTCGCGACCGAGGAGCGGCTCGGCGCGGTCCTTCGCGATGCATGCCGCAGCGGCATGAGCGTGCTGGCTGTGCATCATGATCTCGGCGATGTTCGCCGCTACTTCGACGATGCTGTGCTCTTTGACGGAACGGTTGTCGCGCATGGTTCGATCGATGTCGCGCTCGCGGACGCGAATCTTCATGAAGCATTTCGGCTTGGACCACCACCCGAGGACTCGATCGCGTGAGCGTCGATCCCAACACGCTTGCTATCCCATTTTGGGGCGCGAACACAATCATGGTGACGCTCGGATGCGCTGTGTTTGGAGCGCTCGCCGGAAGCGTTGGAACCTTTGTCCTCGCACGCAAGCAGTCGCTGCTCGCGGATGTCGCCGGACACGCGACGCTTCCCGGCGTCGCGATCGCCTTTCTTCTTGGCGAATCATTGGGAATCGGCGGCCGATCACCATGGTTGCTCTTTCTCGGAGGAGGCACGACCGCACTGCTCGCGGCGTGGAGTACGCCGTGGCTTGCGCGACACAAGCGCCTCGGCGCGGACGGCGCAAACGCCGTCGCGCTCGCTGGGTTCTTTGGATTGGGAACGGTGCTCTTCTCGCTCGTGCAATCTCACCCTGCGGGAGCACAGGGTGGTCTTCGCCGCCTCCTGTTCGGAAGCGCCGCGGCGATCACCAGCAGCGACGCTGCCTCACTTGCGATGATCGCACTCATCGCACTCGCCGTCCTCGTCCTGTGCTTCAAGGAATTGTCGCTGTTGGCGTTTGATGAAGCCGCCGCGCGAGTGCTCGGGCTTCCAACGCGCAGACTCGATTGGATGTTGCTGCTCTTGCTCGTTGCCACCGTCGTGGCAGGAATGCAAGTTGCCGGCGTTGCACTTGTCGTCTCGATGCTGATCGCTCCTGCCGCCGCCGCGCGAATCATCGGTGGATCATTCGCCCGAACCGTGACTCTCGCGGCCTGTATCGGCATCCTTTGCGCCGTCATGGGCGCGACGGCCTCGCGTGGATTCGAGCATGTTCCGACTGGCAGCGCGATGACGATTGCGGCGACTGCCGTGTTCTTTGCGTGCATCCCCTGTTCGCGACTTTTCCGCGCGCGCCGAAGTCGGACCTCGACGGAGGCTCGCCGATGATGCCGTCCCTCGCTGTCGACGTGCCCGCGGTGATTGCCCTGATGCTCGCGCTTGTTGCGTGCGGAACGCTTGGGAATTTTCTTGTGCTCCGCAAGGAGGCAATGACGGCGGACGCGATCGCACACGCCGTTCTTCCGGGCCTTGTGGCTGGCTTTCTTGTTTCGGGGAGCCGTTCGATCACCGCGATGTTTGTTGGTGCCGCATGCGCTGGCGTGATCTCGATCCTGCTTTCCAATTGGTCCCGACGTGCGACGCAGCTTGAGCCCGGCGCAACGCTCGGCATTGTGTTCACGGGACTCTTCGCACTCGGCGTCATCCTCCTCGAGACGCAAGGCGCGCGGCAAGTTGATCTCGACGCGGAGTGCGTGTTGTTCGGATCTCTCGAGACACTCTTCTACGTGCCAGCGAGCGATGCGTCTTGGTACGAAGGCGTGCCTCGCGCAATCTGGACACTCGCTGTCATCGCGTTCCTCACCTCAAGCTTTGCGGTGTTGTTCATGAAGGAACTCGCGCTCCTCGCGTTCGACCCAAATGCCGCACGCCACCTTGGCGTCGCTCCTCGATGGCTCGAGCGTGCGTTTCTCGTCCTTGTTTCCGCAAGCATCGTTGCGAGCTTCGAAGCCGTGGGCAGCGTGCTCGTGATTGGAATCCTCGCGTGCCCCGCACTGATCGCAGCGCCGCACGCGCGAACTGTCGCAGGCCAGATCACGCTGAGCCTTTTGCTTGGCCTTGCGCTTTCGATACTTGGATACAGTTTGGCAGCATTCGCGCCGCGACTCTTTCACACACCATCAGCGCTCAATTCCGCGGGCATGATCGCGCTCGTGTTGGCCCTCGCGGTTCCGCTCTCGCATGCGCTACACCGCCGCAGACAGCGCAAGTCGAACGCGATCTAGCCGCCGGATCCCGGCGTCAGCATCCAGTTTGGAGTTGAAGCGCGATCGGTCCAGAGACGCATGTCTTTCAGCGCATCCGTGGGCTTAGACTCCGCGTGCCCATCGGTGAAAGAGATGACAGAGTCGCCGGCGTACCGCGCACTCATGTTTCCCCAAGTCGACGGCTCCGATTCCGCGTACTCCGGCGTCCACACCGCGGCGGTGAAGTTTGGACTGCGCACGCGGAAATATCCCTCAAGGATTTCACCGTCCGTTCCCTCGGCTGCGAACGCTCGCGCGCTTGCGAAGACGAGCGTCTCAGCGGGACGGCGAAGTTCAGAGGTTCGCGTCGCGTAGAACCGACCGAATCCACCGAGGAAGATCGGATTGAAGCCGCCGTAGTTCTCGTCGCCACCAAGCCACACAGAGTTCAAACCAAAACTTGGAAAGACGCTTGTCTGATACAGATAGTTCGATGTGTCAGTCGCCGCGAGTTCGCGCAGTGTGCGCTCGTTCTCATTGATATACATCGCTTCGAACGCATGTCCGATGTAGGGAGCGAGCCGCCACGGCCAACGACTTGCTGCCACGCCAATCGTCTGCGCGGCAATAGACTCGCCTTGCGAATCAAACGCGGGTAGCCCAGACTTGTAACCCGGCAAGAGCGCACCATTGTGGTCATCGGCGTAGGAGAGCCACGCCTGCGCCAAGGTTCGAGCACACACGATTTCTTTCGCACGACTCGCCGACGATCGGACTTTCGCGATCACTGGGATGAGGATTCCGATGAGAAGCGCCAGAATCCCAACGACCACTAAGAGTTCGACGAGCGTAAAGCCCGCGGCCTCAGCGAAAGGCCGGAGTGGGCATCGTCGTCGTGAAGGTGGGGTCGATGAAGTCTGCATTGAGGCGCAAGAAGTCCGATAGGAGCGGGAAACGAGCGGCGAAGTCTACGGCGAGTGCGGTTCCTTTGTGCGGCCTATTGCAGCGCCTTGAACTTGCGTCATCATTGCGGGAAACGCTCGCCAATCGAACATCTTTCTTCTGTCGCGCGTTCTGCGACCACGAGCGCCTGCCTACGCTTCGAACTTCGCCTTCATCACCTCAGCACATGCGCTTCAACTCCACTCTTTCCGTGATGCTCTTTCCTGCGGTCGTGCTCTGCGCGCCGGCACATGCAGGGGACGTGCCCTTCATTCGGTCGAGTCCAGACCTCGATCGATGGAACTACCCCTTCAACTCATCTCCTGGGACGCGACCTACCGCTTCGACCTTTGGAAATGAAGCGGGCTCCGTGATGTTCGACAACCGCGATGGCCAGATGATCGTTGGATGGACGACCTCCGGGGAAATCCCCGCAGGTAATGGGCCGGATGGATATGCAGTGCTCTCGTGCACGATTGAACTGATGGTTGCCAACGACCTCGTCTTTACCTACGACTCGACGGTTGACCCATTCACAGCATTTCTTCCGACGAGCGATAGTGCGTTCATCGAAGACTCCGATGCGGGGCAGCCCATCGAACTTTTTGGAACTGGCTTCCGCGGGGGCTTCTCGCTTGCGAACTGGCAGGAGACATCGCCGTACGGAAATGGCAGCGTGCTCGATCCACAAGTGCGGAACGCGTTTGCGTTGGGCTATACACGCAAGGGCACCGCAGTGGATGTTTCCAACAGCGTGCGTGAGCGCTGGACCCCTGCTCCGTTTGCCGTGGGCCACATCGACGGCCAAGTCGATGGCGAGGCGGTCGCAATGAATGCGGTGATGCGATTTCAACTCGATCTGAACCGTCCAGAAGTCGCGAGATTCATTGCTGAATCGCTCGATCAGGGGCGCTTGCTGTTTTCCATCACTTCACTCACCCGCACGGTGCAACAAGGGAGCAACTTCCCGTCGTTCTACTGCCGCGAAAATCCACTTGTTGAGATCCAACTCGCGAGCGCCGCACGCATTGAACTGCACGTAGGACTCAATCCGGCGTGCGTGCTCGAGGATCTCGATTGCAACGGCGTCGTCGACGCGGCTGATCTTGCGACACTTCTGAGCGATTGGGGAAGTGCAGGGAGCGCAGACTTCAATAGCAACGGCATCATCGACGCCGCCGACCTCTCAATGCTCTTGAACGCTTGGTCGAACTAACTTCGCTTTGACTTCTTGATTCGCGCGCGAACATGCCGGCGAATGCGCGCGAGCGTGCTCTCGACCTCGCTTTGCGCAAGTTCGAGCACTGCGGCCACTTCCTTCACGGTGAGTTCCTCGGTGTAACTCAACATGAGCACCAGTCGCTCTGTTCGAGAAAACTCCGCCGCAAGAGAACGAAGAATTTGAGTTGGCGTTGCAACGCCACGCTGAGTGAGGACGCCATCCATGGCAACACTCCTTTCGTGCTTGTGTAGTCGCCATCCATGACGACTTCGTCGGGCAAGGTAAACACTCTTGGCCCGCTGTCAAGCGCACGACCCGATTCAGGGATTGCCCGCGACGACCTTGCTCAACGAGAACAGCGGCAGGAGGAGCGCGATGGCAAGGCCGCCGAGCACCGAACCGAGCACGACGACCAACATTGGTTCGAGCAAGCTCATCGCTTGCTTGATCGCGATCTCAAGGTCCTCCTCTGCGAACGACGCCACGCGCTCAAGCACCTCTGAGAGTCGACCGCCCCGCTCTCCCGCTGCAATCATCGACGCAACGGTCATCGGCAAGAGTCGTTCGCGACGCACTGAGTCCGCGAGCAGGCGTCCCTCACGCACGGAGGCATCCACGCTGCTCCAGAACCGCTCGGTCCGTGGCGACCGATCGAGACTGCGCACAATCGCAATCGCGTCGAGCAAGTGAATTCCACTCGACAAGAGCGTGGAGAGCGTCCGCATCGATCGCGCCACGAACGCAGCACGAACCAACCGACCAATGACAGGCAGTCCAAACAGAAGTCGATCGAAGAGATTGCGCACACCGTTGCTCCGGCTCCACACCGCACTCGCCACGACGAGCATCGCGGCACCTATCAGTATCGAGATGCCGTGATCACCGATCGTCCTTCCAATCCACAGCAATGACTTCGTCATCATGGGAAGTTCAGCGCCGCGATCCTCATAGAGCTTGGCAAACCTCGGAAGCACAAACGCCACGAGCAACCCGACGATGAGCAATCCGGTGCCGAGCATGAACGCTGGATAGGTTGCCGCCGCCTTGACTTGGCGTCGAATCTTCTCAATGCGTGCAAGATGCTCCGCGGCGCGCGCGAGCATCGCTCCAAGTTGCCCTGTCGCTTCAGCAGCGCGTGTCAGTGCTGAGACGACTGGTGGGAATGCGTCTGACCGCTTCGCGAAAGCCTGCGAGAGAGGTACGCCCGAAGAAACTTCTAGCCGAATTGACTCGACGATTTCCTTAAACTCCGGCCGCGCTCCCTCAGTGGCGTACGCGTCGAGCGCCTCGACAATACCAACGCCGCTCTCCACCATCACGCCAACCTGGCGACACAGATCAATGGGGTCACTTCGACGCACACGCTTCGATGCGAAGATGAAGGCCGTCGATGGTGCCTCGTTCGGTGTACTCGCGCTGCTCCGCGCGAGTGCATCTCGGGCAACCTCAAGAACCGTTTTCCCTTCACGACGAAGGCGAAACGCGACCTCCGCAGCACTCGGTGCCGAGAGCGTTCCGCTCGACTCGCGGCCTTGCGCGTCGATGGCTCGAAAGACAAATGTGGCATTGGCATCGAGCTGCATGGGGGGACTCAGTGCGCAGTCACCGCGATTGCTTCTTCCATCGTCGTGAGGCCTTCGCGAACCTTTCGCATCGCGTCGTCTCGAAGTGTCCGGTGCGCCTGCGTCGCAAGATATGCGTGCAGTTCCTGCAAACTCGCTCCCCGCGCGACATGCGCGTTGAACGCATCATCCGGAAGCATCAATTCAAACACACCGATCCGACCCGCAAATCCGGTGGTTCGACAGCGCGGGCAACCAGTGCCCTTGCTGCAAGACTCCGGCTCACTCGCGTGCGCGAGCGCTGCGCGCATGACGGCATCAGGCTCCACGCGGACGCGGCAATGCGCACAGATCTTTCGAACCAATCGCTGCGCGAGCACGCCGCGAACGGTCGCGGCGACGAGATAGGGCTCGATCCCGATGTTCACGAGTCGCGTCACCGCGGCGGTTGCGTCATTCGTGTGGAGTGTGCTCAACACAAGGTGACCCGTGAGCGCCGCCTGCACGGCAACCGATGCGGTCGCCTCATCGCGAATCTCACCGACCATGATCGTGTCAGGATCTTGTCGAAGCAATGAACGCAGCGCAGATGCAAATCCGAAGCCCGCCTTCTCATTGACTTGAAACTGATTGATCCCTGGCAGCGTGGCCTCGATCGGGTCCTCGACCGTTGAGATGTTTGCGTCCTGCGCATTCAGCATGGCGAGCACGCTATAGAGCGTCGTGGACTTTCCACTTCCTGTCGGTCCCGTGACGAGCGCGATGCCGTTTGGTCGACGGACAATGTCAACCCACGAAGCGAGCGTGGCCTGATCCATACCGAGCCGTTCGAGCGGCACGATGGATTGACGACTGTCGATGACGCGAATGACAGTCTTCTCGCCGTGACGACCCGGCATCGTCGACACGCGCAAGTCAACGGGTCGACCTTCCATCATCACATGGATGTCGCCGTCCTGCGGCAACCGACGCTCAGAGATGTCGAGCCCCGCCATGATCTTGACACGACTCGTCAGCGCGGCGGCCATTTGCCACGGCGGCTGCATCTTCTCAAAGAGCGCACCATCCACGCGGAGTCGAATGCGGAGCTTGCGATCTCCAGGCTCGATGTGAATGTCCGACGCACCCTCATGCACGGCTGTCCAAAGCAGCCAGTTCACCAACTTCACAACTGGGGAGTGACCTGAGACCTCTCGAAGATCAGCGATTTCCGCGAGATCTCGTTCGACGACGCTGAAGGTGTCTTCGTCAACTTCACCGTAGGTATCGTCGATGACGAAGACATTCGCTGCCGGCAGATACGATTCGAGCGCAGCGCGAATCTCACCGACGGTCGTCGCCACCGTTTGGACTTGCTTGCCAGTTCGGCGCGCGATCTCCTCAAAGAGATAGAGGTTCGCGGGCTCGCCCACGGCGACCGTGACGACACCGCGCACACAGAACAGCGGCAGGACGGCGTGCTCTGACAGAAACTCTCGCGGAAGCAATTCAATGCACTTGGGATCCGCGATCCGCGCAATGTCGCGCGCATAGGGAATCCCGTAACCGTCTGCGACAGCCTCCATCACTTGATGCTCGTCGCAGAGACCCATCTGCACGAGCGTCTCACCGAGCAGGCGTTGATGCCCATCTCGCTGCTGTTGCGCGAGTGCCTCGGCGAGTTGCTCGCTCGTCAGCGCACCTTTGGCCACGAGCATTTCACCGAGCATCGATCGCTGCATCGAACGCGGCGCAGACGCAGCGAGTGCGTTGCCTGATGGCTTCGATTGCGGGCGAGATTGCGTCATCGAAGACTCCGAGCCGCGAGTTCGACGGACGCGCTCGCTTCAAATCGGTCGGCCGTCCGCGTGAGTCGGAGGATTGCCAACACAGACTCTTGAGGCGCGACGAGTCGCAGTGCGCCACCTTGGCGCGTCGACTCTTCGCCAATCCACAGGAGTGTTTCTATGGCCGCGCTATCGAGCAGCGCGACGGATGCAAGATCCAAAATGATCGATCGTGCCCCTGCCGCAAATCGATCCGCGACGGTGCGACGAAGTCGGTCACTCGCGTCACTCGTGCAATCACCGGTGGCGACAACGAGTGCAACCATGCCGTGATCTTCAACGGAGAGTTTCACGCGGCCCTCCGCGCGGACGCGCGCACTGCGTCTGCGGCGAGCGCTTCTCGACCATTTTCACTCAGCATCGTTCGGTAGTTTGAGAAATCAAGCGTCAGGAAGGCACGCAAGAGCGTCGGATCGAACTGCGTGCCACCGCACTTCGACATCTCTTGCAGCGTGACTTCTGGCAAACGCCCCGCACGGTAGGTGCGAGACGAACACATGGCGTCAAAGGTGTCCGCAAGCGCGATGCATCGCGCGAAAATCGGAATATCCGTGCCCGCGAGCCCGTGTCCATACCCCTTGCCATCCCACCGTTCGTGATGATGGCGCACGCCTCCGAGCACTCCCGCGAGCTGTGGCACATCCTTCAGAATGCGATATCCGATCTCAGGGTGCTCGTTAATCGCCTCGCGTTCCTCAGCACTGAGTGCACCAGGTTTTCGCAGGATCAACTCCGAGACACCAATCTTCCCAATGTCATGGACGAGACCAGCGACATGAACAAGCCGCGCTTCTTCCGCGTTCATGCCATGCTTGAGCGCAAGGCTCCGCGCAAGCGCGGCGACGCGCTGCGAGTGGCCACGCGTGTAAGGATCCTTCGCGTCAATCGCATTCACGAGCGCGGCGAGCGTGCCCACGAAGGCATCATCGAGATCCGCAAAGAGCCGCGCGTTCTCGAGGAAGATCGAGGTATGTCCCGCGACGCTCGAGACGAGCGTAAGCTCGATGCTTGACATCTCTGCTTCTGCGCCTTCACGATCTCCGCACGCAATCCAGCCGATACAACGCCCGCGCTGCACAATCGGCGCAGCCGCGATCGTTCGAGGTGATGCGTTACTTCGACCATCCGGGGAAAAGATTCCGGCCGGTGATTTCCCAAGTCGAGCCGCAAAGGCGCGAAATGCACTCGGCGAAATGCTACCCGTCGCGACGGTCATGCCCTCGCCACCCTCTGCGTCCGCGACCCACGCACCGCACCAACCCGACTGCAGCGTCGCGCTGAGTTCTTCGCAGGCTTTCGTGAGGACACCGCGCGGCGTCGGATGCGTCTCAAGTCCGCCGATGAGCGAGTGCATGAGATGCAACTCTTCCCACGCACTCGAGAGTTGCACACCACAAGCGTTCCCACCGACACGCTCCCCATCACACGCGACGAGCGCGCGGACGAATGCGCAGAGTCTTCCAGCCTCACGGCGCGTGGGAAGCCCTTCACTCGCGAGGCGCGCAGCGATGAATGTCACATCGAGCTCGGCGCCCTGGCAGAGCAAACGAAGCGCGCCAGAGTGAAATGCCTCTTCAAGCAAGATCACTGCAACGCCGAAGGTGCTCGCGCCAGCGCCTTGCGTGTGCAAAGGCAAGAGCATGAGACCCTCGAGGACTTCATCGCCGCGACCCACAATCGGTTGCGACGAAGAGGAGGACTTCCACGCCTCGGCCGCCCTGCGCAGCGCTGCGCGAAACACCGTAGAACGAACGATGAGATGCACCAGCCAGTCCTTCGGGTCGTCTGCGTAGGATCGCAGCGAAGCTCCGGAGGCATCAGTTTCAATCCAAACTACGCCCGCGCTCCGCAAGCGTTGCGCGAGTGAGGCTCCGCGTCCATCCGCAAGAAAATGCGATGGTGCATCGTGCATCACGCGGACTCCTTCGATGGAATCGCGCTTGAGCTGCAGTGCAGCACCCGCTCCACGAGCGCCGCGAGCTCGCGAGGGCTGAATGGTTTCGAGATCACTTGATGGACATTCGGCGCACTCTCCCAGTCATCACCGAGAAGGTGCCCGCGTGCCGTGAGAATGATGATGGGGATCTGCGCCGTGCGTGTGCTCTCGCGCAGTGCGGCGGCGAGCTGCATGCCATCGAGTATCGGCATTTGAAAGTCGCTGATGATGAGATCGACTTCATTGGCTCGCGCGAGTTCAAGCGCGATCGCGCCGTTCCACGCCGTCAGCACTCGGAAACCGCATTGACCGAGCTTGAGCGCGACGACATGCACGATGGCTGGCTCGTCATCAACCACAAGGATGGTGCGCAATGCTTGCATCTCTAGTTTCCTATGCCGCGATTCGACCTACCCTCTCCATCGGCACAGAAAACCAGAAGCGTGAGCCCATTCCGAGAGTTGAGTCCACACCGATTTGCCCACCGTGCAGTTGCTCAATAACCGACCTGCAGAGGTTTAAACCGAGACCAGTCCCCTTCGCGAGTCGACGATAACTTTCGATGCGGTAGAACTTCTCAAACAACCGCCCCATCGCTTCTGGCGGGATGCCAGGTCCCGTGTCAGACACCTGCACCACGACGCTTCGCGCAAGATGGTCAGTGTCCACGGTCAGGGTGACGGTTCCTCCCGCAGGCGTGTACTTGATTCCATTGGAAAGAAGGTTCAGCATCACCTGCTTGAGCATGTCGCGATCCCCGTCGGCTGTCGCGACGACGGCGCAAGGGCTCACAAGGAGCGAAATCTCTTTCGCATTCGCTTCGCCGCGCATCGCGAGCACCGACTCGGCAGCGAGTTCGCAAAGGTCGACTTTCGCTGCATGGATGCGAGCGATCCCACTTTCGATGCGACTGATCGAAAGCATCTGATCCACCATCCGTGAAAGGCGATCCGACTCCGTCAACATCGTCGTGAGAAGTTGGCGCCGCTCCGATTCAGGAATCGCAGTGGCATCCTCGAGCATCTCGGCATACGCGCGAATGGATGCTAAGGGCGTCCGCAGTTCATGACTCGCCTTGGCGACGAAGTCCCCCATGCGTCGTTCCGCTTCGTGCTCTGCCGTCAAATCGATCAGAACTCCAATGGCGAGTTCGCCCATCGGAACGCAATCCACGCGGACCGCGAGCATGCCTTCGCTCAGCGCGAGGCTCATGTCCCGCGATCGGCGAACTCCATCGCCGGCGCGCGCGGTTGTGGCAAGCAGTGATGCAAGCGCATGCGGAAGAGCACTCGTGCGCGCGACGGGTGCAAGATGCAGAAACTTCTGCGCGGCCGTGTTCATCACAAGCACATCATCGCCACAATCAACGGCGATCACCGGAGCCGGGAGTTGTTCAAGCATGGCGCGAAACTGATCAGCAGCGACTTCAGTCGCTCGCTTCGAGCGCTCATGCGATGCCGCGTGACGGGCCGCAAGGTCTAACTGCGCGCGAAGTGACGCTTGCATCGCGTCATCGAACGCTCGACGGCGCACGATGTAGCAGATCCCAAGAGCTCCGAGCAGCAAAGTCGGAAGACATGCCAGCGTAGCCGCCTCCATGCTGAGATCGGAGGCGCGGAGCATGCCCCATGTCGAAAGCACACCGGCAGCGAGCGCTGCGATGCAAACGACAACCGTGCATTTCCCCGACGAACTGCTCTTCACGAGTTTCCTCCTCCGCGAACTCACTCTCACTCTTACTCTGGCGTATCCCCTGCTGGGTCGATGGCAGTGAATGCGCGCTTGGCTGGCGCAAATGTTGGATCCGCTTTCAGCGCGCGCGCAAGCCACTGGGCGCTCTCGGCATCCATGCCGCTGCGACGCAGTGCGACGGCAAGGCTCACAAGTGCAGTTGGGTTCTCTGGCGCGCAAGTCACGGCCTTTCGAAACCAGTTCACTGCTGCAGCGGTGTCGCCGCGCTTCTCCGCGACGAGACCGCGCAGCCAATAGCCTTCGAATCGACCCTCTGCGAGCGCCATGATGCGTTGCGACGCGGCTTCCGCGCGCACATCATCACCTGCGTTCCATGCGGCTTGGCCGAGATCAATCCAACCCTCAAGGTGTTCCGGATTGAGATGCACGAGCCCAGCAAAAGCGTTGCGCGCTTCGGCGAACCGCCCAAGCATGGCAAGACTTCGGCCTTCGTACATTGCATACGCCTCGGGCACGACAGCGTTGGGCTTGTCTTTGATTGCGCGAGTGAGCCGTCGCGCCTGATCGAGACACTTCTGCCACTCCTGCGCGGCGTACAGCGATCGCAAGAGTTTTTCGCAGATCATCGGCGCTTCGGGATCGATGAGCGACGCAACTTCGTAATAGCGCCAACCCGCCTTGTTGTCTCCCTCCATCGCGGAGAGATCCCCGAGCAACTCATTCAGCGCGGCGTTGTGCTCGAAATACGCGAGTCGCGAAAGCAAGAACTCGCGCGCCTCTTCGATCTGCTGCAACGCGACCATCGTCTCGGCAGCGGCAAGGACATACGAGAGTTTGGATCCGTCGAGCTCCGCGGCCTTCTGGTAATCGGCGAGCGCCTTCGCGTCTTGCGACCACCGCTCCATCACAACGCCCCGGAAGTAATACGCCTCCGCATAGTTGGGATCGATAGTGATCGCTTTGTCGAGGGCCGCGCGCGCTTCTTCAAGCCGACGCGACTCCAACTCAATGCGACCGAGCAAGGACCAGTACTTGGGCTCTTCCCCCGAGCGCGCGATCGCTTCTCGAATGTGCTTCTGCGCGCTTGAAAGATCGCCCGATTCGAATGCTTGACGGGCCTGATCAAAGCTCACAACACTCGTGGTCCTCGCGAAGCGGCTGTTCGCCTCTTTCCGAGCGACCGCGCCATGCTTTGTAGGTCCATTGCATCCGACGATTCCGCCGAGCATGACTGCGAAACCGAGGGTGATGGTCAACAACGATGGTTGCATAGAACGCATTTGATAAGGCATCCAAAGTTCCTCAGATGCTGCCCTCGCAGCAAACTCAGCACCTCTCATCGGCACGGCAGGCAGTTTCATTCAGCGCGAACGGGAGTTTCGAGCGCAAGCGCTGTGTTAGGTGCTGGCACAGACTTTTGCATGACCGGCGAGGCGAGTGCGATCGGCGCGTTTGCGGAGCCTCCGCTCGTCGCGCTCGATTGAGCGCCCGCTGCCGGGCTTCCCGCAGGCGCTGGCGCAGCCGTTGCTGGCGCGGCTGCGGGCACTTCCGTGGGAAGCCCTGCTTTCGCGTCACGATCCGCCTCAGCCTGCTGAAGCTGCTTCTCCACAATGCGTTGGAAGATCGAGCGCTCGTATGCACGGTCGTCGGCAGATCCACCGAGCTCCGATCGCATGCGCTGCATTTCTGGCTGATTGGGTGTGACGCGAAGCGAACTTTCCACATGGAAGAGCGCGAGTTCACGATCACCACTCGCCATCGCCTGCACAGCATCCTGATTGTGATTCGTCGAGATCAGCTCGCGGCTCCATGGCAGCAGCCCCTCACGAGATCCGATGCGAACCGCGTTCACAAACTCGTTCGCTTCATCAGACCAGACCTTCGCGATTTCATCCTTGACGATGTTGGGCGTGATGAGGAAGATGATCTCTCGTCGATCGACGGAGTCGTCCTGACCCTTGAACGCATCGCCAAGCAGCGGAATGTCGCCTAAGCCAGGAACCTGACGCCGTGTGATCTCAGTCTCTTCCGTGAAGAGCCCGCCGAGCACGAGCGTTTGACCGTCTTTCACACGGACATTCGTCACGATCTCATTGGTCTTCTCGTTCGGAATCGGAAGGACGCCGCCACCGGGCTGAATGACCTTCTCAAGTGTTGCGGACGAAATCGATGGCGCGAGTTCCATGCGAATGGAGCCATCTTGCGAGATGAACGGACGGAAGATGAGCTTGATACCTGTGTCGAGGAACTCGACAGTTTGCGTGGTCGAAGTTTGCGTTGTCGTGGTGGAGAGGTAACCGACTCGATCACCCACAAGCACTTGTGCACGCTGCCGATTCAACGCCATGACGCGGGGCCGGGCGAGAATCGTCGTGTCTGTCACTTGATCTAGCAAGCGAAGAAACACAGCGACATTGTCGGTCACGACACCGGCGCGAAGGGTCGATGGCTCACTCCAACCAGCGACGCTCGAGGTGATCGCGCTTGCATCGTTGGTTGCGGTACCGCCTGTGTTCCCCTTGAACAAGTCATTCGCAGCCGCAGTTGGACTTGCGAAGTCAAGAAAGTCAAGATCACCGATGATCGACACATCCACTCCGTACGCATTCTGCTCATGGACGCGTGTCGAAACAACAGTGGCTTCCACGACGACCTGCGACGGAGGCGTGTCAATCTCCGCGAGCAACTTCGTGACCGCGGCAACCTGCTCTGGGAAATCGTTGACAACCAACATCCCTTCGTAGGCCCAAGTGTCGCTTCCGCCATCAGAGTTGGACGGTTGGAATCCATCCTCGACGGTTCCAACGAATGAAAGTTGGCCCGACTCGGAAAGCAATGGCTTCACGAAGTCTGCTGCATCCTTCGCGCTCAGGAACTGCAGCGCGAAATTGCGGCTCTCGCGCCGTTGCTTCATGAGTTGTCGGGCTGCGTAATCCTCGCTGGTGTAGACGAAGATGAACTGCCCGTCTTCCTCGATTTGAAGATCGAGGGAGCGGAGAATCACATCGAGTGCCTCGCGTAGTGTGACATCGTAAAGATTCGCGGTGACCGTTCCACTCACGCCTTTTCCCGCCACGATATTGCGGCGAGCCTGCATGGACAACATCTGCAGCGCTTGCTGAACATCTGTCTCCTGGAACTTGATCGTGAAGGTCTCCGCGGCGGCGGCTTGCCCACTCGTCGATTGAATCTGCGGTTGGGCGGGTGTGGCGGCAGCAGCCTCAGTCGGCGCTGCTGCTGGTGTGGCCGCTGCGGCTTCCGGCGCGGGCGGCGACGCAGGCGCGGCATCTTGCGCCATTGCGGCGCAAGACAGCGTCGTTGCGATGGTCGAGGCGACAATGTGTGCGAACAAGAAACCGCGCGATGCGGTCAAAGGCGTTCGGAGGCTACCGACAGACACGCGAGCTTCATGCATCATTCGCTCCTTGATGTTCAAGAACCATGCGAGCGGATCTTGATTTCGAAGCGGCGGTCCCCGTAGGCAAGGATGACACCAGCTTCACGGATTTCGACAAGCAGAAATCTCAGGCCTTCTACAGCAAGCTCATCACCGAGCTTGTAGGTCTTACCATTGATGACCGCGACCGACAATCCGCTTCCCGCAGTCTGCACACGAAACCGCTCCGAGTACGCAACCGCGAGATCAACTGCCTCCTGGGACAACGAAGCATCGGCCTCCGATGGCGTGGACTTTGGCGGCAGCGTCGAATCGCTCGCTTGTGGCGTTGAATTCTGCGGGATAGACAACCTGCAACCGCGCAGACGGAATGGATCCGACTCCGTGTGATCAGGAAGCTTGAGAATCCGCTCTGGAATCGCGGGAGTGGCCTCAACAGTCGCGGTCGGATCATCCGCGATCGCTGTGCGAGGAAGATTGGTCAGTACGCGCAAGCGTGCCCACAGGAGCAGTCCCATCGGCTTCGCCCATACAACCGTTCCAAACGCGCCAAGCCATAGCAACGCGCGCAATCGCGGGTGGACGCGCAGTTTCTGCCGAAACTTGGCGAGTGTGCCCGGCGCCGAGGAAATGGAACCGCGAGTCATCGTGAGCCCCCCGTCGAGTCTGGAAGTTTCTCAAGCAGCGGATCACTCCACACTGCGTCGACGACGATCGACACATCGAGCATGCCCAATGCATCGGTGGCATCCTGCCGCAAGTCGACCTCGAGTGTTCGCACGAGGCGGTCGGATTGCTCTGCACGGCGGAGGATTCGCATGCAAGTTTCGAAGTTCGACTTCATTGCCACGGTCACCGGCACCGCGCGCCACGCCTTCGGTCCATCGCGTGCAGCAAGCACGCTCTTCCCCGCAGCAACAGTTTGCGTTATGAGTTCGACACCATTGACTGGTTCGCTCATCGACCGCATCAACTGCGCCTGCGATGGATCATTCGGAATCCGGCGAAGCGCGCTCCCCCGCTCGAGATCCAGTCGCGCGCACGCAGCGCTGCGCGACGCAAGTTCTTCTTCAAGGCGTTCCCGCGCGGCGATTCGAAGCGCAAGGCGAGTCGCCTCCGCCTCCGCGACACTGCCTGCTTCCCATAGCGGGAGCGCAACGAACCAAGTCGCTGCGACCGCAAGGAGCGCAACAATGACGAGCACCCAACGAGCAGTCGCTGTCGAATGTCGGAGAGTTTGCGTGCTCGCTTCACTCACGGTGCACGCCCTCCTCAGTCTCTGCCTGCGCATGCATCGCGCCCGTGCGCACAGTCCAGTGCTCGTCGAGGTCAACACGGAAAGTGATGCGAAACTCGCGCGCCTCAACGCCCTGAAAGGCGCGATTGCTGCTGCTCTCGAGGTTGACCGCGATGAAAGGTTCACGCGCTGCCAATCCTTCAACGAAGGTCGCGATCGTCGCATCATCGACGGCAACACCAGTGACCTCACACTGATACGCGCGCGACGCCGCTGCCTCGCCCCGACGCCGCTTGCTCCGCTCTTCGCCGCTCAAATTCTCGCCGCGTAGCGCAAGGTGCTCGAGAATCGCGTCCTGGGGAACGAGTTCCGCAATCGCGTGCACAAGTCGGCTTGCCTCGATCGGCGATGCAACACTTCGCTGCAGTGCAATCTGCGCATTCGTCGCTTCGATGTTCGCCTCGAGCGTTCGAAGCTCCTCTTCGAGCAGCACGATGGCAGAGGCCTCGTCACGAAGGCTCGCAAGGCGCGACTCCGCTGCGCGCGCGCGCCACGCCGTCACTGCAACGCTCGCACCCATGCATGCCGCAACGCAGACCGCCCACCGCACGAGCCGTGTGTTCATATGTCGCGACGCAATGCGATCGCGGACGCGTGAAGGCAATAGATTGAATTCGCCCGCGCGATTCATGCCGCTACTCCTCGAGCCACGGTTGAAGCGCGTGACGGAAGCATCGATCGACTCGCTGCACCAAACGCAGCGATCCACCGCGATGCGCGCCCGATGTTCTCCTCGCATCCGCACGAGCGACTCTTGAGCGACTTCGCGAGTGCCAGAACGGATCCCTGCTCATCATCGAGCATGCTCGGAATCCCCGATGCGTTTCGGATCTCGTGCGTCAGCGCGATGTCTCCGTCGCCGAGCACGAGAACGACGGGCGGTGTTCCCCCACGGAACCGCACGGAGTAGTAACGGAAACACATCGTCGCCTCATTCGCAATGCTCGCAAGCACCCCTCGGGATGCATCTCGTGCCGCCTGAGCTGCGTGCGAATGCTGCAGCGTTTCAGCCGCGTCCCATCGCAGCATGGCTGCATCGTCAAGGGAGAGCGCAAGTCGCTCAGACACGGCTTGGTCCATGGCAAGACTGCCCAGTGGCAACTCGCGAGCGAACGCGATTTCATCGCCGCGGAGGACGAGAATTGTGGTTTCCTCGCGACCTACAACAACAACTCCGCGCACTCGACTTCGATCGCTTTCACGACGCGCCTGGCGGCTTGCGACTCGCGCAGCGGAGGCAAAGCGGGGCTCAACGGCGATGGGCTCAAGACCCCGCCGCAAGAATGGTTCGAGCATCGCTTCCACAAACGAACGCTCTGCGGCAACAAGGAGGTACTCACTCTTCCCATCCGTGGTCGCCGGCGCGTTGGTCGGAAGCGCAGAAGCGCTGAGATCCTCGTGATCCATGCCGAATCGATCGCTCGCTTCCCAACACGCAGCGCGATCAAAGTCCTGTGGAGCGAGTGATGGCAACGAGACAATCTGAAACTGCGAACGCGGGCTCGGGATGCTCAACAGAAAGTGACGCGATCGAAATCCCGCTCGCTTCCATTCGAGCGCTGCATCTTCCGCTGCACGAATCCACTCCGCTCCACTCTCCCCTTTCGTCACCGCAAGATGTGGTTGCGATCGCGCGATCGGCACTTCGAGCTGCGCAGACACGAGTTCACGCGCACTCCCGCGTAATTGCAGTAAGCGCAACGCATCCGAACCACAGTCGATTCCGACTGGGCCTCGCGCAGATTTGGAGCGACGGAAACTAAACAAGACGCGGTTCTCCGGTGGAAAGAGGACGAGCCACACCGGATGCGTCGACACAATGAAGGGGGGGCTGTTGCCCCATTTCGCCGATTTGGGAATGATTACGCGCCAGTCGCGGCTGCGCCGCTGCACGCGCGCTGATTACTCGCCACTGATGCGCGCGACGACAACTTTCCCCGTCACCGGCGCAACATCGATCTGATAGCGAACGCCAGGCGCTGAAATCACGATCGTTCCCCCACTGCCAGGAAGTCCGGTCGATGAGACCGTCCCTCCAAGTTCGTCGAAGGAAATGTCCCGCGCGCTGCCATCAAGCGAGACGCTTTCCACTCGCGCACCACCGAAATTCCCGTTGTTAAGTTGCACGATGTACGCGAGTTGGCGATCGCTTCCTGCGAGCGGATCGGAGACGTAGTCTGCGCTCGATGCATCGAACGTGCTACTCAATTCGCTCTCATCGATCCGAACAAGGCACCAGCCTGATCCATCTTCATAGAAGTGCACACGACGCAACTCTTGCAATGCAAGCGCATCCGACTGCGCAAAGGTGAGATCGGCCACAAGCAGTCGAACGGCCGCTTGCACGTCAAAGTCGCCGCGGTTTCCGAGAAGCGGGGTCAGTAATGCGCCCGCGAGACCGAGCACCGTGACCACGATGAGCACCTCGATGAGCGTGTACGCGCGAGTAACTCGCGTTTGCGTTGTGTGCATCATGCGTCCCGTCCCCTCATCGCGCATCGATTCGTCCTTACGGTTTACCCGCCGTCTTGACTGCGTTGCGCAACGCTTGCTCAATGCCAAGGTCATCGAGGTTCGTCACTTCAACCTTCACGCGCCCGCTCGTCAGCGTCTCACGCAACGACGCAACTTCCGCGCGGAGTGAGCGCATCTCGGTCGTCAGTTGCGCGCGCTGCAACGCTGGGTCGAGCGCTGCGGAAGGCGAACCCGGCGCCTCTGCCGGAGATCGCGCGGAACCACCACCGTTGGATGGTTCAGGCGGACCCGCGAGCGCCGAATGTTGCGCTGCACCGAGAAAGTAGCCAGCCACCAAGCCGGCTGTTGCGCCGCAAAGGAGAAGCGAGTGCGAGAGACGATTGTTTGATTTGCCGTTCACCATGTTGGAACCTCCATCGCGAGAATTGGATCCATGCCTTCGTAACGCATGTTCAACTCAGTGCCATTCCACATCAACACATAGTCGCTTGGCAGCCGAGGAATGCGATCAAGATAACTCGATCCGCCCGGAGGGTTAATGATGAGCGCATCCCAGAGCCCATCTACCCCCTCTGCCCCGGCAGCGGGTGGTAGATCGCCGGTCTTTGCTCGAAAGAGCTCGATCTGGCTTCGAATCGTCTGTAACTGCCCTCGCGCGGACGAGACTTGCGCCTCGCCAACTGGCGTGATGAACGACGGCATGATGATGGCCGCCAGAATTCCCAAGATGACGACGACGGTCAGAATTTCAATCAGTGTGAAAGCGTTTTTTCGCATGGTCCGACTGGCGCTCCGAGATCAGGCTCTGCCTGATGGGTTGGTGTGCCTCCAACTCGAGTCCTCGAATCGACGCACGCTACATGCGGGCATCGCGAGGGAAACAGAGCCGCGGGCTTGCGCTCCGCGGCTCTGGTTTGCGTCAGGCGATCATGGATTTACCAGGCTTCGATCTCAGCAAGGGTGAGGCCTTCAGGAAGCGTCGCGCCGGTAAAGGTGCAGTAGCAAGTTTCCGTGACGGTCGCGCTTGCCGCGTTGTCGCCCCAAACGAACTCGAAGCTCGATGGGAGAACAGGAAGACGCTGCAGGTATGGGTCTTCGCCGTTTGGTGGTTGGACGAGGTCATCCATCGTGCCAGGAAGATTGCCGTTGTTTCGAACTCGATAGAGCTCGATCTGGCTGCGCACCGTCTGCAACTGGCTCTTCACGCTCGACTCAGCAGCTTCCTGTGATGCGTTCGTGAACTGCGGGATGACGATGGCGGCGAGAATGCCGAGAATCACAACAACGATCAGAATTTCGATGAGCGTAAAACCGCGTGAGCTCCGTCGCTTCATAGTGCTAGTCCCTTTCATGGTGCGGGCACCCCCGGAACGGAAGTACTCCGCGCGAACTTCCGGAGGTTCGCTCCGGCTCCTCAAACCCCAACGGCGCCAGACGCAGGCGCCCTTTCAAATCCGCTCTTCGCGGTTAGGCGATGAAGCGGGGAATGCCAACGCAGTGGTGAGACTGCGTCGACGGTCAAGCGGATCCCCTTCCCATGCAACCAATTCCCTCCGAGGGTCGCATGAGTCCCTTTCCGCCAGACAATCCAAACATCGGATCCATCTCTCGACTTCAGAAGTTCTTGCAACCGGAGTTCGTCAAAGATCTTGCTCCGCGCCTGCGCAGAGTGAATATTCCGCGCGAGCATCCACGCGCATCCCCGCCCGTTGCCGCTAGGCGCCTCGAAGCACAGGATGAGTTATGCGACGGCGCTGTCTTCGAATCGCAGCGCGACCCGCGAGGCATCCGCGATCTCTTCAACTCGCATCACGACTGCTCGAGCGTGTCGATGCGAAGGGTCGCTAAATCCGACACTCACGAGCGCCCCGACCGTCGGCGCGAAATGTCTGCAGATGCCGCTCAGCCACCAAGGGGAGCCTTCAAGTTGATGGAGTTCAAATGTCACACCAAGGTCAACACCGAGCGCGATAACACTCGCGCACCCATCGACGCTCCATCTCGCATTCTCGCGCCTATTGAAGCGGAAAGGCGCGTGCGCGAGTGGCGGACATTGCGGGACGAGGTCGAGCAGCATGGAACACCCTGTCCATCGGCGGTCGACTGGGATTTTCCACAGGAATCGCACTGCCGGATACAGTTGGCGACCCACGCACCCATCTCGAACGACTGCGATGACCACCATCTACGCCACTTCGGTTTCAACCATGAGTAGCCTCACTCCTCCCACCACTCCGCGCAGTGGTCGCGTCTACAACTTCTCCGCAGGCCCCGCGCAAATGCCGGAGAGCGTGCTCGAGCAGTTGCAGCACGAACTCATGGATCTTGATGGCACTGGGATTGGGCTCCTTGAGCACAGTCATCGCGGTGCCTCGTATGACAAGTTGCTTCATGAGGCGATCGAGAGTGTGCACCGCGTGAGTGGCCTAGGCGATGATTGGGAAGTCTTGTTCCTTCCCGGCGGATCGATGCAGCACTTCTCGCTCATCGCGCTCAACTTCATTCCCAAAGATGGATTCGCCGCCTTCGCCGACACCGGTCTTTGGGCGCACAAGGGGCAGATCGAGACTAACGCGGTACGCAAGACGAAGACCGTGTTTGATGGCGCGAGCTGCCGCTTCGATCATGTCCCGAGCAACGCTGAAATCGCCGACTGCAGCGGCGCGTCGTACTTCTGCTACTGCTCGAACAACACCGTCGAAGGCACGCAGTTCGCGCGACCACCTCAGGTCAATGCTCCGTTGGTGTGCGATGCAACCAGCGACCTCTTCAGCCGCGAGTACCCACTCGACGCGCATGAACTCATCTTCGCGAGTGGACAGAAAAACCTCGGCGCGAGCGGGATCTGCCTCGTGCTCGTGAAGAAAAGCTTTCTAGCGACGGCCGACAAGTCCCTTCCTGGACTCTTGAGTTACGCGAACTTCGCGAAAGCAGAGTCACGGCCGAACACACCACCAACCTTCGGTGTACGCGTGATCGGCTTGATGGCGAAGTGGCTCGCGGATCATGGCGGTCCGAAGGCATTCGAAGCGCTCAACGCGAAGAAGGCCGCGCCGATTTACGCGGCGATCGATCGCAGCGGCGGCTTCTACCGACCTTCCATGCGAAGCGATTGCCGAAGTCAGATGTCAATCTCGTTTCAACTTCCCACTGAAGCACTCGTCGACGCATTCGTCGCCGACGCCGAGAAAGTCGGCCTCTATGGACTTCGCGGGCATCGCGACTGGGGCGGCATTCGAGCCTGCGTGTACAACGCATTTCCGATCCACGGCAGCGAACTGCTCGCGCAGTTCATGGACGATTTCAAGAAGGCGCGCGGTTAGCGAGGGCAAGCTCAGGCCGTCGGGACTCGGTCGGGAGCCACGACGAATCGATCGCGTGTCGTGCAGTAGTCGTGCCCACCCATGCGACCGACGGCGTCGAGCAGTGCCGCATCAATGTGCATGCGTTGATCCGCAATGCCTGCGGCCAAATGCACTGCAACCACTCGTCCGATCACCATATTCGCCCCCGCCGGAATGCCAGGTGCAAATCGATGCACCGCGTGCGTGACGCACTCGAATGAGATCGGCGACTCTGCTACGCGCGGCGCGAGCACCTTCGTTCCAACGATCGGCGTTAGTCCAACAGCCGCGAACTCACTGACGCCATACTCAAGATCGTCGCCACTCGCGACGACCTGTCGCAAGATCGACTCGCTCGCGACGCTCACACAGAAGCACCCGGTTCCGCCCTCGTTCACGGGAAGGGCGTTCCGAAGCGTGTCCTTGGGCGTGCCCTCCACACGATTCGCGGGGCAGAACGAGATCAGCATCGGTTCACTTCCGACGCCATTGAAAAATGAAAACGGCGCGAGGTTGTGCGCGCCCGAGGCCGAGACCGTGCCAACCACGGCGATCGGTCGCGGAACGATGGCGCCAATCATCAAGTTGTATCGAATGCGCTGCGAGAGCGTCGAGACATCGATGCACACCGATCCACTCACGCGGGACTCCCCTCTCGGATCAACTTCGCAAGCAACGCACGACACGCCGGCTCGATGACATCGAGCATGCCCTCAAACTTCTCTGGATATCCCCAAGGATCTCCGACTTCATCGTGCTGCGCGAGTGGATCATGAGCACGCAGCAGCGACAGGCGAGCGGCAGGAAATCCTCTGGAAAGAAGCGCCCGGAGATTCTGCCGGTCCATGCACACAATGTGATCGAAGTGCTGCGCATCTCGCGCCATCACTTGCCGACTGCGCCCAAACACTTCGTAGCCCCGACTCCGGAGAACCCCTTGCGTATCCGGATACGGAGCGTCGCCGCCATGCTCATTGCTAACACCGGCGCTATCGATTTCAAACAGCCCCGCAGCGCCCTGACGCGACGCGAGCGCAGCAAAGACACATTCAGCTGCGGGACTGCGGCAGATGTTTCCGTGACACACGAACAGAATCTTGATGCGTGATCGTTTCGGCATGCGGCGTCGAAGTGCTCCTACCACATCGTAGCGCGGTGGGTAAACTCGCCGCGTCAATCCCCCCTCTCCATCGATCAGCACATGGCATACGAATTCGACCTCATCGTGATCGGCAGCGGACCCGCAGGACAGCGCGCTGCAGTCCAAGCCGCCAAACTCGGGAAGCGAGTCGCGATTTGCGAGCGACGAAAGATGGTGGGCGGCGTGTGCCTGCACACGGGAACCATGCCGTCGAAGACATTCCGCGAAGCTGTGCTGTCACTCGTTCGACCTGCGCATGCGTACGCGGAGCCGTGCGAAGTGCCACGACCGACGATGGAGAGTTTGACGCAACGCGTGGCTGCGGTTGTGGAGCGCGAAGTCAGCGTCGTCGCGAGGCAACTCGCCCGCAACGGCGTGAAGTTGCTCGACGGAGATGCAAGCTTCACTGATCCACACACGATTGCGGTGGCGGACGGAGATGCTGTGCGAAGCGTGACAGCGGAGCATGTCCTGATCGCGTGCGGGAGTCGGCCCTCCGATCCGCCCGAAATCAAGCCCGATGGGCAGACGGTCCTCACGAGCGATCACATATTGAACCGCAAGACGATGCCGAAGTCGCTCGTTGTAGTCGGCGGCGGCGTCATCGGTATCGAGTACGCATCGATGTTTGCAGAACTCGGCGTGGAAGTCACGCTTCTCGATCGACACGAGCATCCACTCGAGTTTGCAGATCGCGAAATCGTGGATGAGCTCATGCACCAGATGCGGCAGAAGCGCGTGATTTTCCGACTCGGTGACGGTGTGGAGAAGATCACCGTGATCGAGACAGGCGCGCCACATGTCGAGTTGGCGCTGATGAGTGGCAAGCGCGTGAGTGCTGAATGCGTGCTCTATTCCGTCGGTCGAGTTGGTGCGACCACCGGGCTCGCGCTCGAGAAGGCTGGACTCAAGGCGGATGAGCGCGGAAAAATCACAGTCGATGCGCAGTACAGGACCGCGGTTGAGCACATCTACGCTGCGGGTGATGTCATTGGTTTCCCAGCGCTCGCTTCGACAAGCAGCGAACAAGGCAGACTCGCCGCGCTCGCGATGTTCGGCATCGAGGGCAAGCCGATGGGCGCTGGATTCCCATACGGCATTTACGCGATTCCCGAGATCTCGATGGTCGGCGCGACAGAAGAAGAACTCTCGAAAGCGAAAGTTCCGTATGAGATTGGCATCGCGAGATTCAGCGAGATCGCGCGCGGGCAGATTCTTGGCGACGACAGCGGAGTGTTCAAGATGCTCTTCCACCGCGAGACGCGCAAGCTACTCGGCGTACATTGCATCGGCACGCAAGCCACGGAACTCGTCCACATCGGTCAAGCCGCACTCATTCTCGGAGGCGGGCTTGAGTACTTCCTCGAAACAGTCTTCAACTATCCGACGCTCGCGGAGTGCTACAAAGTCGCCGCCTACAACGCGGCCAACCGCATGGGCGTGACTGCAGGCAACTAGCGGACAAACGCGTCTGCGAGACCGCCATCGACATGCAAGACCTGACCGGTCGTGCGCGAGCTCTCTGGTCCCGCAAGGAATCGAATCGCTTTCGCCTGATCGCTCGGCGTGATCGTCGCCTTCAAGAGCGTTCGCTCGGCGTAGAACTTTCCAAGCCGCTCCACGAGTTGTGCATCCGTCATGGATGCTTCAAACGGAATGGAGTACTTCGCGAGGCTCGCGATCACGCGGGCGCGCGGGAACATGGTGCTCCCCTCAATGACCGTGGCAGGAGCAACAGCATTCACGCGAACGCATGGCGCGAACGTCACTGCCAGCGATCGCACGAGATGATTCGCGGCAGCCTTCGATGCGTCGTACGCACTTGAGCCCTTCTTCGCGACCACGGCGTTCACGCTCGTTGTGACGACGGCCGCGCACGGCAATCCCTGCGGCTTCATGGTGGCGGCGGCCTCCTCCACGAGCACAGCAGGCGCAAGCACATTCACCTCCATCGCTCGGATGAAATCGCGATCGCTGGTCGTTCCATCCGCTTGCGGCGTCGGGAAAAGTCCTGCAGTCACGACCAACTCGTCCATGCCGCCGTACGCGAGCACGATGTCATCGAAAGTCCGCCGAACCGCTGCGCGATCCGTTGCGTTGCACGCGAGAGCGATCGCAGGTCCACACGCCGAGATCCCGCTGCCCGCTACTCCGATTCCGCTTCCAACGACCTTCTCCAGTGCCTTCGCCGTTGCTTGAGCGCTTGACGCATCAAGGTCGACGCACGCGATGCACGCGTCGTCTCGCGTGAACATCATCGCTGTCTCGCGACCAATTCCACTTCCCGCGCCAACGACGACCGAGACATGTCCCGCGAGTGGTTTGGGTTGAGGCATGCGCTGTAACTTCGCCTCTTCCAATCGCCAGTACTCAATGTCAAACGCTTCTTGTCGTGGCAACGCGCGATATCCGCCGATGGACTCCGCGCCGCGCATCACTTCAACCGCGCAGCGATAGAACTCCGCCGTCGTCCGTGACTCGGACTTCGAAGACCCCCATGCAATCATGCCTAATCCAGGAATCAAGATGACCGTTGGCTCTGGCGCGCGCATCGCAGGGCTGTCCGCGTGCTTGCAGGCTTCATAGTACGCGGCGTAATCACGAACATACTGCGCGAGTGCCGCGTCGGTCTTTGCGCAAAGGTCAGCAACAGACTCGGTGTTCGGATCGAACTCAAGAAAGAGCGGCTTGATCTTGGTGCGAAGGAAATGATCCGGACAAGATGTTCCCAAGTCAGCGAGGCGCGCCGCATCGTGACTCGACACGAATTGCAGCATCGCGTCATCGTGCTGCACGGTCGCGATCATGCGTCGCCGCGACGAAACTTTACCGCGGAGGTACGGCAAGTACTTCACGAGGAGCGCGCGTCGCACCTCCTCTGTCGCGTGTGCAACGCGCTGGCCGCCGAAGGTCTTTGCGCCGCGATCGTGCGCGGCGAGATACTCCCCCGCCCTTGCGATCAGCGAGAGCGACAACTCGTAGCACGCCCGCGCATCGTCCGACCAGTTGATGAGTCCGTGTTGACCCATGATCGCGCCGTCCGCGTCTGGATGCTTCGCGCAGAGTTGCTCGAGCGCGAGACCAAGTTCAAAACCTGGGCGCATCCAAGGAAGCCAGCGGATGCTTGATCCATAGACCTCTCGCACGACATCCTCGCCTCGCACGCACGCTGCGATGCTAATGACCGCATTGGGATGCGTGTGGTCAACATGCGCTCGCGGCACGAATGCGTGAAGCGGCGTATCGATCGAGGTCGCGCGAGGATTGAGGTTCCAAGTGCAATGTCGGTAGAGGTCGACCATGTCGTCCTCGGCCTGCGTCTTGATCCCTCGCTCACTGCGAGCCGTATAGACAGACTTCAGTTGCTCAAGTTTCGCGAGCGAGAGCGATGAGAAAAACTCGCGCCCCGCCGTGCGGAGATCTCCACCGCTTCCCTTCACCCACAGCACGCGTTCCATCGAACCTGAAATCGGGTCGCGCTCGGTTGTCTTGCTCGAAGTGTTTCCGCCGCCGGTGTTCGTGATGCGTTGATCGTCTCCGAGGCGATTAGATCGATAGACCAAGAGATTCACCGCGTCGAGCCTTGATGCGTCCGCGTCGCTCCATGTGCGGGTGACGAACGGTGAGCTGGAGGAGCCGGGAGCGATCGTTGGCGTGGCGGTCGTCATAGGAACTGCATCAAATGAGTTCGAGGAAGAATGGGGCCTAGAAACCAGGACGCGCAGCCGCCTCGCGCATGCGCGTCAAGCCATCAGGATTGGGCTCAAAGGAGCGTATCGGGGTTGCATTGCGAACAAGCGCGCGAAGGGGTTGCGCGGATGAAATTCCCTCGAGTGCAGCGTGTTGCACAAGCGCATTCCCGATGGCGGTTGACTCTATCGGTCCGCACGCGACCGCCACACCTGCCGCATCGGCAATCATCTGGTTCAAGAGATCGTTCGCGCTCCCGCCTCCGACAACGACAAGTTTCCGAATGCGGCGCCGTGCGATGCGCGCAGCTTCAAGTGCTGCCCAAGCAGTCGCGAGCGCGACGCTCTCAAGCGCACACCGAACGATTGCGCCGTCCGTGGTTGGCGTTGGTTCACCCCGCGCCGCACAGAGTGAGCGAATCCGATTCGGCATATCTCCCGCTTCGAAGAGCGCAGGGTCGTTTGGATCAATGACACTCACGAGCGGCGGCTCATCTGCGGCGAGCGCAGCAAGTTCACTCCAGGTTCGAGCGCGTCCTTCAAGCGCAAATGCGTGTTCGCACTGTTGCACCAACCACATGCCGGCGACATTGCGCAGGAACCGCACGCTCCCGAATGCACCAAGTTCATTCGTCATGTTCGCGCGCCGCGCCGCATCGGTTCGAATTGCGGAGGGTAACTCTGCACCAACAAGCGACCAAGTGCCACTTGAGATGTAGAGGTCTTCTGTTGGCTCGATGGGCGCGGCAATCACACTTGACGCGGTGTCGTGCGTCGCGGTCGCGAAAACTCGCGTCGTCACCGCGAGGCCAGTTTCTCGCGCGACCTCCGGTCGCAGGCTCCCAAGTGGATTCGGGCATCCCGCATCAGTTACTGCAGGGAGCAACCGAAACGGTACTCCCGCGGCCTCCGCAAGACTCCCTGACCACGATCGCGTAGCAGCATCGAAGAGTTGCGTCGTGCTCGCGTTCGTTGCCTCCGTCGTCCGTGCACCACACAACCAGTACGCGATGAGATCCGGGATCATCAGCAACTGCGTAGCTCGATCGAGAGGCCGTGATGCATCTTGCGCGTCCGCCGCAAGTTGGTACAGCGTGTTGAAAGGCTGAAATGCAATGCCGGTCGTCTCATAGATCGATGCATCCCCGACTCGATCGCGAATCTCGCGAAACGCACGCTGAGTTCGGCCATCGCGATACGCCGCGACCGGCTGCACGAGGTTTCCTTCCTCATCCATGAGCGCGTAATCGACCGCCCATGCATCAATGCCGATCGAATCGACAGGACCGTCTCGCGCAGCCGCGCGAAGACCATGGAGAACCCCGTTCCAGAGCTCCTGTGTATCCCAACACCAACGCCCGAAGTTCGCGTTCCACACGGGCGCGTTCGGGAATCGATGGAGTTCCCGCTGCGAGAGCTTTGCTTCACCGATGCAGATCTCCAGCACACGACCGCTTGAGGCGCCAAGATCGATTGCGATGTAGCGGCGAGCCTGCCTCGAAAACGACATCCGTACAAGGTACGGCATGCGTCGACGCGGAGTGCAACTGCAAATGAGAGCCCTTCAGAAACGGGACGCAATCTCCATGCGCGTGAGTGCTAGAGCGCGAGAGATCAGCCATACTGCGACACAGCATGAAGGGCTCGCTCCCCAAGACGACACACGAACTCGCCGTGCGGAACCAGGGCGTGCAGAACATCGTGATGAGCGAGGTCGCGCGAACGCAAGGCATTCTGCGACTTGCCCCCTGCTGGGTGCCTCGCTCCTTTCTGCAACCTGGGCTTCGCCTCAAGTTGCATCCGCATGACACCTATGCCTACGGCCTTGATCGAGGCGGCATCGATGAGCGTTGGTTCTCGTCAACCACCGAAGCCGCGAACGAGAACCGCACGCCTGACGAAGGACTTTCGTACTGCGTCATCGGAACGGAGCGATGCACACTTCGTCAGGCCGTGAAAGAGTGCGGCTCCGCACTCATCGGATCGCGACTCTGGTCGAAGTATGGCAAGTGGCCGGTGTACGCGAAGTTTTTCGACAACATGGGACCGATTCCGCATCACATGCATCAAGATGATGCGCAAGCAGCGCTCGTGGGCCTCGAGGGCAAACCTGAAGCGTACTACTTTCCACCACAACACAACGCGGTAGGGAACAACTTCCCGCACACCTTCATGGGACTCGCGCCTGGAACGACGAAGTCTCAAGTGCGTCGTTGTCTCGAGCGGTGGAACGAGGGCGACAACGGAATCCTCAATCTCTCTCAGGCGCATCGCTTGCAAGTCGGTACCGGCTGGATCATGGAGCCGCGCGTCTTGCACGCCCCTGGGTCACTCTGCACCTACGAGCCGCAATGGGGATCCGATGTGTTCGCGATGTATCAGTCGCTTGTCGAGGGTCGCGCTGTGCCGTGGAGCCTCGTCGTCAAGGACATGCCTCGCGAGAAACACCGCGACCTTGACTTCATCGTTGAGCAGCTCGACTGGGACAAAAATGTCGACCCGCAGTTCAAGGCGAATCGCTACCTCGAACCTCGTGTCGCGAGCGAAGGCGATGGATTTGTCGATCGCTGGGTGATCTACGGCAAGATGAATGGATTCGAGTGCTTCAGCGCAAAGGAACTCACCGTCGAGCCAGGCGCAACCTGCACCATTCACGATCGAGGTGCGTACGGCCTTACTTGCGTCCAAGGCCAGGGCAGCATCAACGGAGAGCCGCTCTCGAGCCCGAAGATCATTCGCTTCCATGCGCTGACCGACGATGAGTATTTCTGTACCGAAGACGGCGCTCGTCGCGGCGTGCAATTCACAAATACTTCCACGACGGAGCCGCTGGTCTGTCTGCGATATTTCGGACCGGAGATTGGTGCCCCAACGATTGCTTGATCTGCTTTGCAGAGGAGAAACACGATGAAACTACACAACGCAATGTGGCCAGGGCTTGTCGGTAAGGAACCCGGGACTGACCATCCGCCCATTTCACTCGACCGGATGCTCGAACTCACCACGAAAGCGAGTGTCAACGGACAGAAGTTCGACGGCGTCGATTTGTTCTTCTTTCATTCGCACATCGACCCAGAGATCAGCGAGACCGACCTTCGCAAGCTCGCTGACAAGATTGCAAACAAGGGACTCGCGATCGGCTCGATCGTCGCGCCTGTCTGGCCAGGCACGGTTGGCGACACCGCGATGGGCACAACGGAACAGCGTGCTCGGTTCATCGACGCAGTCCGCAAGACTTGCAAAGCTGCGAAGATCCTCAACGAGCATGGCGTGCGAAAGTACGGCGTGATTCGCATCGACTCAGCGACCGGAACAAAAGCCGCGACTAAGAATCCGAAGCAGGCGATCAAGCAGATCGCTGCGACCTTTCGGGAGGCTGGCATGATCGCCGCGGGTCACGGCGAACGCCTCGCCGCGGAAGGCGAAGTGTGCTGGGGCGGCATGCACTCGTGGAAATCGATGCTCAATCTGCTTGAAACGGTCGACATGCCAGGAACTGTGGGGTTCCAAGCGGATCTCGCGCACACCTATTTGTATCTGCTCGGCGTCAATGCGCCCAAGGATGCACTGCTGAGCAAGAAGCACACCGCGAAGCAGTTCGACAAGGCCTACGACAAACTCCTCGCCGCTCTTCGCCCATGGACGATCGACTTCCATGTCGCGCAGAATGATGGAACGGTGCATGGAACCGGCGCACACGACAAGACGGGGCGCCACTGCGCGGCTGATGACCCCAACGGCAAGCTCGACATCACCGCGTGCTCCAAGAAGTGGCTCGAGGGCGCAAGTGGTCGTGGCATGCGTCACATTTGTTGGGATGGTTGCATGTTCCCCAACGCTGTGCTTGAGAAACAAGAAACTTGGAACACGATCCTCCGCGCGATGATCGCCGTCCGCGATGCCATCAAACCCGTCGCCTGAGCTTCCGAGAGGTTCATCATGACAAAGACTTCCACACGATCGAAGCAACAACCGACCTCCATCTGCGTCTCGGATGCACCGCGAGAGTTGCGCATCGGGCTTGTCGGATACGGCTTCATGGGTCGGGCCCATGCGAATGCGGTGCACCAGGTTGCGCACTTTTTCGGCAAGAACTCACCCAATCGTCGCGTGCCGGTCTTGCAGGCCGTGTGTGGCCGTGATGCCGAGAAGCTGAGCGAGTTTGCGAAGACTTGGAGTGCGCGCAGCACTGAGACCGATTGGCGGAAACTCGTCGCGCGTTCGGACGTCGACGCAGTTGACATCTGCACGCCAAACGACTCGCACATGGAGATCGCGCTTGCTTGCGTGAAGCATGGCAAGATGATCTTGTGCGAAAAGCCGCTGGCACTCGATGGAAAACAAGGCACCGCAATGGTGCGCGCGGTCGAGAAGGCGAAGCTTCCAAACCTCGTTTGGTACAACTACCGTTTCCTTCCCGCCGTCACGCTTGCGAAGAACATCGTCGATGCCGGCGAGCTCGGTAAGGTCTTTCACTACCGCGCGAACTTCCTCCAAGACTGGACGATCTCTGCTGATCTTCCGCAAGGTGGCACCGGGCTCTGGCGTCTCGACGCCAAGGTCGCCGGCTCAGGCGTCACAGGCGATCTCTTAGCGCACTGCATCGACACGGCGCGATGGATCAATGGTGACATCACCGAAGTCAGCGCGATGACGGAGACTTTCATCAAGTCGCGCGTGCACACCGCGACCGGCAAACAACAACCAGTCAAGATCGACGACGCATGCGCGTTTCTCGCGCGATTCAAGAATGGTTCGATGGCGGTCTTTGAGTCCACGCGATACGCGCGCGGGCATAAGGCGCTTTACACATTCGAGATCAATGGCGAGCACAAGTCGCTCGCATGGGACCTGCATGATTTGAATCGCTTGAGTTACTTCGATCACTCCGTCAACGGCGATCGTCGCGGCTGGAGCAGTATTCACTGCACCGACGGCGATCATCCGTACGCGGGCAACTGGTGGGTTCCTGGACTGGGACTCGGCTACGAGCACTCCTTCGTGCATGGTCTCCATGAGTTTCTCAACTCGCTTGAATCACCCAAGGCAGAGCGAAGATTCGCAGACTTCCGTCACGCACTCGGCACGCAATTCGTCTGCGACGCCGTGCTCGAAGCCGCGCGCACTCGCAGGTGGACGAGAGTGAAGCAAGCGCGTGTTTGAGCAAGAGCCCGCTCTCCGACCGTCGCGATTCATTCGCGCGGTCGGAGTCCAAAGCGAGTGCAGCGTTTTTGCCACGCGCTCTGGCGTGGCAATAAACCTGACACGAGCGCTCAAACTTCGGAAGCACGAAAGCGAGCGAGGCGACGCGCCTACAGCGCAGGTCGCGCGTGGGAGGCAACGCGTCGCAAGTCGCGAGCGCTCAAGTTGGATTCAAAAATTCCGCCGGTCGCGATTCACTCGCGCCGGCGGAGTCGAAAGGGAGCGATGGAATTTGTCCGCACGCTTCGTGCGGCAGAATTCCGCGCTCCCGCTCAAACGATGGAGCCGGGGGGATTCGAACCCCCAAGCACTCGCGGAATCTCCGGGAGAATACGCCGATTCCGAGAATCGCGCAGCGCCAGGCGCAGCGCGGGCTGCACCAGGGGCGAAACGAGGCGCAGGACGCGGTCGGACGGGCGGCCCGACAGGGGGACCAGTCCCGCCCACGTCGCGGCCGAACGCCGGGGGCGACCCCGCCCCGCCCGACGCCGACCTGGCCCGCCTCGTGGCGGCGTGGGCCAACCTGCCCCCCGACGTGCGTGCTGGGATCGTCGCGGCGCTTGGCACGCCAACGCCCGCCCGCTGACCCCGCCCGACGCCCGACAGAACCGACGAAACCCGCGATGCCGCGACGCGGCGGGCCATCGCCGCCCGTTCCGTCGGCGGCGATATCGGCATGGTTCCTTCCCGCCGATCCCGCCGACACGACGCCCGCGGGAACAGCCGCGGGGATAGACAGACATTGTTTCGGATGTCCGACGACACACCCCCTGGGTGATCAGACGCGGCGACAAAGGGGCTTGGTCGCAGATCACGATGGCGACGTTGGAGGCGTAGAGGTTCGGAAGTCGCTGGGCCGCCCAAGCTCCTACCCGTTACAATCAGATCACTATGGCCAACGCCACGCCCGCAGTATCTGAAAAGCCCGCTTCGCCGCGCACTGCCGCGAATGGTCAAGCCACCTCGGAGGCTGAACCGAAGGGTGCGCCGTTGACGCAGCCAACACCCGATGTTGCCGCGGCGATTGCCGGGGATTCCGTGCCAGCGCCCACAGCAGAGCCGGTGCCGATGACCGGGAGCTTGCTGCCCGGTTCGGAGCGACCGATTGAGCCGGAGTTTGCTGCGGCCATCAAGGACATGGAGGCGGCGCTCGGCATGCCGCTCTGGCTCTTCATCCAGGGTACCGAGCGACACTCCCGTGAGATACACGATGGCGTGCGTGATCTCTTTCAGATGTCCAAAGCTTCGCTCCCGAAGGGTCAACGGATCGCATTGCTCATCGATTCGCCCGGCGGATCGGCCAAGTGCGCGTATCAGATCGCGACGCTTCTTCGCCGCCACTGCGGCGGCTTCGTCGCCGTGGTTCCTCGGTATGCGAAGAGCGCCGGCACCCTGCTCGCGCTGGGGGCGGCGACGATCAAAATGGGCGAGCAAGCAGAACTGGGGCCGTTGGATGCCCAACTCAGAGACGATGAAACGGAAGAGTGGCGATCGGCGCTCGACGAGTTTCAGGCGTTGGAGCGGCTGAACGCGTTCGCATTGGAGGTGGCCGACCGTTCGATGATGCACCTGATCCCGCGCACTCGGAAGAAGGTGGACACGCTGCTTCCCAAAGTGCTTCACTTTGCGGCCGACTTGACGAAGCCGCTGCTCGACAAGACGGACCCGGTCAGGTACACTGCCGCCTCCCGCGCGCTCAAGATCGCTGAGGAGTACGCGTCGCGATTGCTCCAACCGAAGTATCCGACCACAAAAGCTCAACAGATTGCCCGGCATCTAGTCGAAAAATACCCGGACCACGGGTTTGTGATTGACCGGCAGGAGGCCGAGTCATTCGGGTTGAAGACCGAGGCATTTACGCCCGAACAGGACGCGATCGCTGATCGGCTCTTCCCATTCCTTGGCGAGACTACCGTCATGGGTCAGTTGATCGAGGCAAAGACCGTATGAAGCACGCCACCGCCCCAACCGAGCCTACACCCGCGAAGGACTGCGGCGTTCGTGATTCTGTTGAGACCGCCATCGATTTGGCGAAGGGTCTCGACATCGAGAGCTGGGAGCAGCGATTGCGCGAGGAGCCAGGCCGCATCCCCAAGTGGGGTGGCGGACTTCCGTGCATCACGCCGGTATCGCCGACCCAAGGCGGCGCGAAGGCGGCTCGGGTTGCATCGCGTAATCGGTAATGAAGTCCCCGGCTCCGATCTTGCCGATGCCGGGGCTGCTGAACCCCAGCACCTCCGTCGGAATCAGGCGAACAGGCCCATCTACTCTGTTGGCGCTGCCTGCATCGGGGCGAGCCGTTCGGCCAAGCACTCTCGCGAGACGACGTAGACGTATTCCTTGTTGTTCAAGTGGCTGACCTTGCCGACCTTTTGCCCCTGCGGGTTGTAGATGCCGATCTGCGCGCCGACGTACCGCTTGAAGTCGTTCTCGATGGTCGTGACCTTGCCTTCACCGTCCCACAGGGCCGCGAGCATGGATTCCATTTCCTCGCGTGCCAGATAGCCCTCGTTGTTAAAGGATACGACCAGCACCGGCGCGCGGACGGCGGCGAGGAGCCGCCGCATCACGCCCGCGAACTGCGGGCGGGAGTTAAAGATGCTCTGCCGCTGCCGGACATCGACGCGCTTGCACGCGATGCCGTAGACCTCCGGCTTGTCCCAGCGCACGAGTGATTCCCAGGCGTGGTAGTTGCCCAGGTAAGAGTGCTGGTTGTAAGGCGGATCGATGTACGCGACATCGGCCTCCAGCACCTTGACGGCTTCGAGCGCATCGAGGCAGGTGGCTTGGCCCTTGCCGTGCTTGGCGCGCGGCAGCACTTCGGGCACGCGCAACTCCAAGTCGTTGTGCGCACGTGGTGCCCACGTCTTCAGATACGCCATTTGCAGGCCGGTGGTCGAATCCACGCGATCGGCCGCCTCCATGAGCGAGACGAGCATCACCGCTTCAAGTTCGGGGTTCAAGCCCTTGGCCGCGATCGCCTCGCGGATCGCATCGACTCGAGCCCCGTTTTTAGGCTGGAAGAAGCGGGACTTGACGCAGAAAGTCTCGGTGAAGTATCCCGGCTCGCCCTTCATCGCGTTGAACTCGCGGACGAGTTTCTTGGCATCCTCCAGCACATCCTCTGCGTCTGCTTGGACATAGCACCGTGCAAGCGTCGCGGCGTAGGCGTTGTGGTCGTTCGAGAGGACGCGATACCCGGCGGCCTTGAGGGCATGGCCAACGCGCGAGGTGCCGGAAAACAGATCGATCACGGAGTGCGCGTTTGACGCCCGCCGCACCGCTTCAAGGATGACGGGAATGAGCGTCCGCTTGGAACCGATGTACTTGATCAACGATTGATCCCCGTGGTGCGCGGTGTGCCCTCAAACAACCAGGACAGCAGGCCCGAGAGGAAGCGGGTGTACTCTGTGGCGGTGCAGGCGTGCTCCATCGAGAACCACGCGAAGTTGGTCAGCCGATCCGCTTGGACGTGAAAGTTGACGTGGTACTTGTTCCGGTACCGAATGAACGCGCCATTCGCCATCACCATGAGGCTGCACTTGGTATAGCGGGTCGCAACCTCCAGATACTGCATGATCTGGAAGGACAGCCGCTCGTGGGCGTTGCCGTCGATCTGCCTTCCGGCGCTCGACTTGGCGGTCTTGTACTCCATCATGATCTTCTCGCGGAGGACGCCCCCATCCACGAGAACAACCGTGTCGTCAAACTTCGTCGAAAGGCCGCTGTAGATCGTCGGGTATTGCGCTCCAGCGTACGGACCGGATTCCGGCGCGTACTTGCGGACGACCTCGGCTTCAGTCGGAAAGGCGGCAATCAGATCGTTGACGCCGAACACCACTTCAAGCCAGCGTGATTGCTCCGCGTTCGGGTGCGTGACGCCGTCTGATGCCGACGTGGGCACGAACATGGACCGCGTGCCGACGGTCAACTTGGCGTACCTGCGCGTACCAACGCCCGCGACGACCGAAACCTGTGCACCACCCGCCTCGGCGACCCGACGGAAGCACTGCCAAAGCCTCGCAATCAGACGCTCGAAGTCCTCGCCCTCCCGTCGCGCGCCAGTGCCGGTGTTGGCGACGCTTTCGGAGGCTTCGAAGGCCTCCATGCTCGTCGCGAGTGCTCGGATTTCGGGGTTGAGGGGCGGCGGAGTCGGCATTCCATCCAGTGTACGGCGATCATCGACATGTTGGGCGGATTCACAACGGCATACTACCCGTGGGTAGTCCAAGTGGACTTTGCAGTCTTGAATGTCGTTCAAATGATCCCCAGGGCGACGCCACGACAGGCGAAAAATCGCCCCAAAACCTCCTGACCGCGCTGCGAATCGGCCCCCGCGCCGGAAATAAGGGTTTGGGGGGTGGGCCCGTCGCCCGACGCCCCCCGGCAAGGAGACCACCGTGACCCGAATCGGACTGACCTTCGACGAGCACTTCGACCTCCGCGTGAAGCCCCGGGCGGGCGCGGACCCCGCGTTCCATGAGGCGGCCCAGGAGGAGCGGGACCGGATGTTCCCGATGGCGATGGCCGCCGCGTCGAGCCATCTGCGCTCCCGCGGGTACGACTGCCGCCCCGCGATCCTCGACGCGCTGGTCCGGCAGGGGGTGGTCACGCCATCGAAGCCGGACGCATGGTCGCGGGCCGACGTGGAAGCCGCGGCCGATCACCTCGAAGAGGCGGGCATCTTCGTGCCGTACGTGGTGATGTGCCAGGCGCTTGGGTGCCGGTACGCCGACTTCCTGCGTCCCCTCCGCGAGGCCGCGGAACGTGAAACGGCCAAGTACGGGCGGCCCGTGCGGCCCGACGACCAGCTCTTCGTCATGCACCGCGTGCCGCCCCGCGAGAACGCCCCGGCGGTGATCTCGTTCACGCTGTGCGACGACATCCGCGAGAGGCTCGAGAGTGGCGAGGAGGTCTAATGCCCGACCCCTCACCCCCGGAACTCGAACTCACGCCCGACCTGCTCGAATTCGCCCTGCAGAAGGGGATCGAGATTGCCAAGGGCTTTCGCAATCCACGGGTCGACCCCGAGGACGCGGCGCAGCACGCCCTGCTTCATCTGATCGCCAAGCCACCGAGGTGGGACCCGGCACGAGGCGCGACTCCGAGAACACTCATCCACACGATCGTGCGGCGGGCCGTCATCAAGTTCGTCGTACGAGAGGCTCGCGATGTTCGACAGTTCACGGTGCTGAACGAGCCGGCCGAATCTTCGCCAACGAGCAACGAAGGCGTCCATCCGGATCCTGTGGGAACGGAGATCGCCAACAGCCGCACGGTCGGCCTGTCTCAATCGTTCTGGGCCAAGGAGGACGTGCTCGACTTCATCGACAACGAGGACAGTCGCGCGTTGTGCCGGGTGATCATGGAGTGCGATGGGAACGTCAGCGAGGCTGCGAGACGGCTTGGCATGCAGGAGAGCACGGTCAGGTACCGGCTCGGTTTGCTGATCCCGAAGCTGCTGGCTAAGGGCTTCAAGGTTGTCTCAGAAGGAGAGTTTCATGAACGGAAACGCGGTCAAGGATGACCTGCTGCTCACGGCCGCCGGGGTCGAGATCGAAGCCGCGGGCAAGGACGCCCGCCCCAAGATCAGCGTCGTCGCCTACACGGGCCGCATCATGCGCGTGCCCGGCTGGGGCGACATCGCGATCGACCTGGCGGGTTTGGAAGCGGGCGGCCAGGTGCCCCTGCTGGCCGACCACAACGCCACGGTCGGCAGCGTCGTCGGCCACGGCGAGCCCGCCGTCGCCAACGGGCGGCTCATGGTCGCGGGCGTCGTCAGCGGTGCTGGCGAACCGGCGCGGCACGTCGTGGAGATGGCCAGGGGTGGTTTCCAGTTCCAAGCGTCGGTCGGCGTCGCACCCACCGAGCACGAACGGGTGAAACCGAACCAGTCGGTCGAGGTCAACGGGCGGTCGCTGTCGTCGCCGGGCGGGTTCACGCTTGTGCGCAAGGGGCGGCTGCGGGAAGTCAGCATCACGCCACTGGGGGCCGACGCGGAAACGTCGGTGGCCATCGCGGCTTCACGTCAGGGACGGACGAACATGGCAGACATCGCACACGAGGATCAGATCCGCGCCGATGAGCGCGACCGACTGAAGGAGATCGAGTTGACCTGCCGCCCCATCTTCGCGGGTGGCAGCGAGCGGGATTGGGGCGTGCACCAGAAGCGGGTCGACGACATGAAGGCCAAGGCCGTCGCGGGTGACATGACCGTCAGTGAACTGCGCGCGGGCGTGCTCGAGGTCCTGCGGGCCTCGCGCCCCGTGTTCTCCGGCGTCATCACCGGCGGCGGCTCGGGGCACATCCCGCGTGCAAGGGTGATCGAGGCGGCCATCCTTAAGCGGGCGGGCTTCGCCGCGCTCGCGGAGAAGGCCCTCGGCCCGGCGTGCATGGAAGCGGCCGACGACCTGCGCGTGGCCCACACGTTGGACCTGTGCCGCGCCGCCTTGCAGCACGAGGGGATCGACACCCCGGCCGACCGCGAGGGCATGGTGCGGGCGTCGCTGACGACGCACACGCTCACCGATGCGCTCGGCGCGGCGGTGAACAAGGTGCTCCTCGACGGCTATCAGGAGAGCCCGGCCACCTGGCGGTCCTTCGCGGGCGTCCGGTCGGTGCCGGACTTCAAGACTGCGACGGCGATCCGTCCGTCGTTCACCGGCTCGCTCCAGCAGATCCCGCCCGGTGGCGAGTTCAAGCACGGCGGTGCCGACGAGGCCACGACCCAGTACAAGGTGGACACCTACGGCAAGATGTTCTCCATCGACCGCCGCGACCTGATCAACGACGACCTATCCCTGTTCGACAGCGTCGCCCGCGCGATGGGCCAGGCGGCGATGCGGAAGCTCAGCGACCTGATCTATGACACGTTGCTGTCGAACGCTGGCGCGTTCTTCTCCGCGGGCAACGGCAACTACATCACCGGGGTGGACACGAACCTCAGCACGGACGGCCTGACCAAGGCCATCACCGCCATGCTCACGCAGCGGGACGCCGAGGGCAACGACCTGGACCTGCGACCGACCCGTCTGGTCGTGCCGCCGGAACTCCAGACGGTGGCCCGCGCCGTGCTCGAGAGCGAGTACATCGCGGCCCAGACGAACCTGCCGACCGGCAACAGCCTGCGGAACGCAGTAGGCCTTGAAGTGGAGCCGCGTCTCAGCAACACGAAGAAGTACGGCACCAAGGCTTCGACGAAGCACTGGTACCTGTTCGCGGCTCCGGCGGCGAGCCCGATCATCGTCGGGTTCCTCAACGGTCAGCAGACGCCGACGGTCGAGTTCTTCGGGCTCGACCAGACGGTGAACAAGTTGGCGGTGTCGTGGCGCGTCTACTTCGACTTCGGCGCATCCCTGTGCGACCCGCGGGCGGCGGTGCGGAGCAAGGGCGAGGCGTAAACGGACGGCGCTGGTGCGGCCGGGGCCGGTTGCGGGCTGCCCCCGGCCTTTCTCTCACACGGATCACGAATGACGCACGCCGCGCCGATCGCGGCGGCGCGATGGGTTGCGCACTCATGGACGAGCTCAAGAACATGACCGGAGGTCAGACCGCCATGCACCCGCTGCTCACCTATCGCGAGGCGGCGAATGTGCTCGGCGTCACGCCACGCACCGTCTGGACACTCGTGCAGGCCGGGACGCTGCCCGCGGTGCGTTTCGGACGCAGCGTGAGGATCGACCCCACGGACCTTCGGCGGTTCATTGATCGCGCGAAGGGCGGGCCGGAGGGGGTGGGCCATGGGTGAGCCCATCGATGCCGTGCTCGATGCCCTTACGCGGGCGGGCTGCGCACCCAAGCGACACGGCGAGGCATGGTCGGCACGCTGCCCGTCTCACGACGATCACGATCCGTCGCTCTCAGTCGCCGTGGGTGTGGACGATCGCGTCCTTTTGCACTGCCACGCCGGGTGCCAGGTGGAGGCGATCGTCGGCACACTCGGTCTTGCGATGAGGGACCTGATGCCAGTACCTGTGGCCGAAGCGAGGAGACTTTCTGCCCAGCGAAAGAGTGCGAGCGGTGCCACCTTCGCCACCTCCGACGAAGCGGTCGCAGCGCTCGAGCGGAAGCACGGGCAGTGCGCTGCACGCTGGACCTACACCGACGCGAACGGCGACCCGGTCGGCGAGGTGCTGCGATGGAATCCGTCCGCGCGTGGCAAGATCGTGCGCCCGATCAGTCGGCGCGATGATGGATGGGTGATCGCCGCGATGCCCGAGCCGCGGCCCCTGCTGCACCTGCCTGGGTTGTCGCGACTGCCCGACGGAGCGTGGGTCTACATCGTCGAGGGCGAGACGTGCGTGGACGCGGCCCGGGCCATCGGCCTCATCGCCACGAGCAGCGCGGGCGGCAGCAAGGCAGCGACCAAGTCGGACTGGTCCGTCATCAAGGGCAAGGTCGCGGTGATCCTCCCCGACCACGACGCCGCGGGCGATGCCTACGCCGAAGAGGTCGCACGTCTCTGCCACGCCGCTGGCGTGCAGGAAGTCCGCGTGGTGCGGCTCGCCGAGCACTGGACCGCAGTTCCACCCGGTGGGGACATCGTTGATGTGCTGGCGATGGAGGGCGGCGATGCCGAGGCGGTGCACGCGAAGATCGATGCTCTCGCCGTGGCAGCCGAGCCGGTCGCACCGGAGGCACCTGTGGACGACAATCCGGACGACCGCCCCGCGTTCGACCTCGCCGCGCTGTTCCCCGCCGCCACCGCTGACATCCGCGAGTACTTTGCCGACCTGGCCCGCTCGACGCAGACGCCGCCGGACATGGCCGCCCTGCTGGGCATGGCGGTCGCGTCGGCGTGCCTCTGCAACGTCGCGTGCGTCCGCGGGCATGGCGATCACATCGAGTCCGCCCCGCTGTGGGCGCTGGTGCTCTCCGAGCCGGGTACGCGCAAGTCAGCGGTGCTGGCGGAGCTGCTGCGGCCGATCCTGAAGTGGGAGGCCGACAAGGGCCGCGAGATGCGGCCCGTCATCGCCGCAGCCGCCCAGCGACACCGCATCACTGAGCGGCGCATCCGCGCGATCGAGGACCAGGCGGGCAAGATGGCCGACCCGTTCAAGCGGGCGGTCGTCGAGGCCGAGGCGATCCGGCTCGCGCAGGAGACGGAAGCGACGCCCGTGCCGACCTCGCCGGCGCTGCTGGCCAGCGAACCCACGCCGGAAGCGCTCGTGCGGCAGATGAAGGACAACCACGGCCGGGCACTGCTCGCGAGCGCCGAGGGTGACGCGCTGGACATCGTGCAGGGCCGGTATTCGGGCGTGCGGAACTACGGCGCGATGCTCAAGGGGCACGCGGGCGATCCGATCCGTGCGCAGCGGGTCGGCCGCCCCTCCGACGTGATCGACCGCCCGGCGCTCGCAGTGGCGTTGTGCGTGCAGCGGGCGGCGGTCGAAGCGGTGTGGTGTGATCCGCAGGCCGAAGGGCGTGGGCTGCTCGCTCGCTTCGCCGTCATCGCCCCGCCGGACCTCGTTGGCATGCGCGACGTGCGCCCTGAGCCGGTGCGTGCGTCCGCCCGCGAGGCGTGGCAGGCCGCACTCACCCGCCTGCTGTCGTTCGAGCCAAGCGACGATCCCGACACCGGCCCCGCTGTCGTCTCGCTCGCGCCCGAAGCCGACGCGATCTACCACGCGTTCCAACTCCGCACCGAGGCCGCGCTGGGCTTTGGCGACCTGGCCGAGCGCCGCGCGTGGGGCGGCAAACTCTGCGGTCTCTCGCTCCGCATTGCCCTCACGCTGCACGCGCTGACGACATGGGGCCGCTCGGGCACGCCAGGCGAAGCGCCGCGCATCGATGCCGAAACGATGGCCGCCGCGATCGCGTGGGCCGACTACCTCGCCGAATCGGAGCGCCACGCGCGGCTCAGCATCTCCGAGCCCGCGGAACATCGCGTCGTCCGCCGCCACCTCGACCTCATCGCACGCCATGACGGCTCGGTCAGCATCCGCGACTGGCAACGCCTCCGCTCGCTGGCGCGGGCGACGGATGCCGAGGCAGAACTCGATGCGCTGGCCAAGGCCGAACATGGCGATTGGTCGTGGTCCGCGCCTGGCCCGCGTGGCGGGCGGCCGTCGCGGCGCTTCGTCCTTCGGGCAAACGTCCCCGCCTCCGACACATCCCCGCCCACGGCGGCCCCGAACGCCGCGGGTGGCCAACTGGCCGGGGTTCCGTCGGTTTTGTCGGCGTCAGGCGGGACAGCCCCGCCGCACGGCGCGTGATTCCGCCCACATTCCACCCGAATTCCCCAGTTCCGCTTGACACTCGGCCCGTCTGAGCCTGACTGGCGACACGGAGGTCCGCCCGATGGCGAGCATCACGACCCGCAAGAACGGCAGCCGGTTCATCACCTTCCACGACGCTGCGGGCAACCCGCGGCACATCACGCTCGGCCAGGTCGCCAAGCGCTACGCCGATGCGTTCAAGGTTCGCGTCGAGGACCTCGCCGCGGCCGCGCTGCACGGTCACTCGCCAACCGACGATACCTCTCGCTGGCTCTCGTCGCTCGAGGATCGCTTGTACGTCAAACTCGCGGCGGTCGGCCTCGTACCTGAGCGGCAGAGCGCGACCATCGGCACGCTCGTCGAGCGGTACATCGCTGAGCGGAAAGACGACCTCAAGCCTGAGAGCACCCGCAAACTCCGGCAGACGGAGACGAAACTGCTCGCGTTCTTCGACAAGGACAAGTCGCTGCGGAAGATCACTACCGAGGACGCGACGGCATGGCGGCGGTCGCTGAAGGACCTCGGCCTGTCCGAAGCGGCCATCCGGACGCATTGCGGCAACGTCAAGACGATGCTCGGCGAGGCGGAGCGACGGAAGGTCATCGACGCCAACCCGTTCGAGACGCTCAAGAGCGGGCCGACGCCGAGCAAGTACACCCGGTACATCACGCCCGACGAGATCCAGCGGGTCATCGACGCCTGCCCCGATGTGGAGTGGCGGTTGCTCTTCGGCCTCGCCCGCTATGCCGGGCTGCGCATCCCCAGCGAGTCGCACCGCCTCACCTGGGCCGATGTGGACTTCGAGCGGGCACGCCTGACCGTCCACAGCCCCAAGACCGAGCGGTGGGAAGGCCACGACCAGAGGGTGGTCCCGATCACGCCGAAGTTGATGACGCTGCTGCGGGAACGCTTCGAGACGATGCCCGAAGGCGAGACGCCGCTGGTCACCATCGGCGGCAAGGGGGCGGTCATCCGCCGAGTGCGTCGCATCTGGGCGAAGGCCAGCGTCGAGCCGTGGGCGCGGTTGTGGCAGACGCTCCGGTCGTCGTGCGAGAAGGAATGGGCGATGACCTTCCCCCAGTTCGCGGTCAGCCGGTGGATCGGCCACAGCATCACCATCAGCGGCAAGCACTACGCCAACGCCGTGCCGGACGAACTCTTCGAGCGGGCCGCCAAGGCGCCTGCGGACCGCGCGCAGCGCCAGGCGCAGCGGAAGGCGTGGGATGGGGCCGGAAACGAGCAGAAACAGGGGAATGATGCGGAGCGGGCCGAAGCGCGGAACTCCGCAGATTTCCGGGACTTGCGGCTAGTTTCCGCAAGTCCCGGTGTTTCAGAAGAATGGAGCCGGGGGGATTCGAACCCCCGTGCCGTTACAGCCACCCGGTCGCATCTACGCGCGTATCTGCTGTTCCTGTCTCAGACTTCACATTCGCCTGCAGCGGGCGCAATGAAATCCCAGGTAGACATTTATCTCGCTTCTCGGTGGGTCTGCCAGCCCTTCGAAGCCAGCCCGATGTTTTCGATCAGCCACCCCATCGGGCGTCGGGCGGTGATCGTCACGGCGAATTAGGCCGCGAGGGAGTACTGCGTGTTCGCAGGTATTGTTTTGCATGCTTTTATCGTGGCCAACATGCTCCACGGCGCGCAGCGGCCGGACGGTAATGTCCGGTCGATTCCAGTCGGCCCCTAGATGGGAAAGAAGCCAGCAGTCTAGCACGCGTGCGCGGTGCAAGCGGAAAAACTTTCGCCGATCAGAGTCGCGTCACTCAACCACCAGCGCTTGGCGCTGGCGCGGCGGTTGGCTCGGGCGACGCGCCTGACGGGGCGGGCGCGACGCTCGGCGCAGCGGAATCAATCGGCGCAGGCTCAACGGCAGGAGCGGGAACTGCGACTGGCGTCTTCGCCGTTGCTGCAACAGGAATCTGTGTGAAACCACCACGTGCTCCCGCAGCATCGGTCGGCGCATCGCTGATGCGCTCCATCTCTTCAAGTTGCGACTCGCTGAACGCTTCCCAACGAATCTTCGCAGAACCGAGGACCGTTCCAGTCGCAAACGCCGCATCAACGAGTGCAATCTCATACGCAGCGAGCGCGCGAACTTCACGACTCTGCGCATCTGAAAGCGTCGCGACTGCGTCGAGAACATCAGTACTCGTCCGAAGACCAACATCAAACTGCCGCTCTTCCGCTTTGAGTGTTCGTGCCGCAAGGACCGTTTCAAGACGCGCGGCGAGAATCGCTTGCCAACTCTGCTCAATCGTGTCGACAGCGTCGTAGATCTCTTGCTCGATCCCCTGCTTGCGCGCGTCTTTCGTCGCGAGCCGCTGCACGCGAGTCAGAATCGCAGCACTCACCGCGGCCTTCGCAGCATCGTTGCCAAGTGAGATCTCCGCGCTCAGCCCGACATTGAACTGATCCGCGTTCCCAAGTTGCGCGTACGCATCGCCGAACGAATCCCCCTGCCCTTGCAGCGAGTAGCCGTAATCGAGCATGAAGAGTGGAAGTTCCTGATTGCGCGCGAGATCGATGTTCGTGAGGTCCACCGCAAGTTGCAGCTCGAGTTCGAGCATCTCCATCCGACCAGCGACCGCTTGCTTCGCCAACATCGACGCATCGAGCTTCAGCCCCACTGGGTTCGGTTCACTCGATGGCTTCATCGGCGTCGACCCAGCGACCGGCAAATCCGCGCGCGCCATTAAGCGCTTGAGATCGCGTTGTCGGATTCGGAGCGTCGCATCCGCGACGATAATGCTCTGAAGCGTCGAGCCGACGCCGCTCTCCGCGCGGATGATCTCGATCTCGGCTGCGTCGCCGCCGCGCACGCGCCTCTTCGCCCGTTCGAGTTGCTCGATCGCGACTTCGTACTGCTTGCGTCGCACATCAAGTTCACGGTACGCCGAGTAGAAGTTCCAATACGCGCGATCACTCGCGGCGAGAATTCGAATCGCTTCAAGTTTGGTTTGCGCGTCAGCAATCTGACCCTGCCACCGTGCGACGCGAATAGACGCGGTGTTCACATCCACGCCGGCATTTCGCAGCAGCGGTTGACTCATCGACGCGCTCAGTCCGCCCTGCCAGTCTTCCGTAGGACTGCCGAGAATACCGCCGAGATCGGAGGATGCCTGAGAAAACGGGGCCGAGAAGGTCACCGTGCCACCGGACGCAAGCGGAATGTTCACGCCTGCGTTGAATGCGTTCTGATCAACCGCATCGCCACCCACGAGATCGCTGAAGACATTCCCGTCGTTGCGCTGCCAATCGGTGAAGAAGACACTCTGAAACTTCGCCTCCTCTTGCGCGAGTTGCGCCGCAGCAATCGCTGGCGAGATGATCTGCGTTCGAAGATCGAGGTTGTTCGCAAGCACCGCCGAGCGCACATCACTCAGCGTCAGCTGCACTTCATCCGTGCGCTCCGACTTCGGAAGCGCATCTTCGACAGCGCGCTTGGTCGCGTCCTCGAGCGTCTCGCTCGGGGCCCGTAGCGCCGCATCCACATCGAGTCGCTCGATGTTCTGCAACTCAGCTTCGGGAACGCGCCACTTTGAATCATCGTTGTCGAAGATCCCCTGCTGACAACCAGCAACGGCGCAAACCAAAGTGCAGGAGAAAATCGACGCCGCAAGTCGCATAGACCATGGAACCATAGGTCGAAACTCACTCATGGCGCAATGCCTCAATCGGGTCAAGGCGCGCAGCCTTAATCGCCGGGAACATGCCGAAGATCAGGCCTGTTCCAGCGCTAAACGCGAAGGAAAGCACAACCGCCCAAAGCGGAATGTTGGCTTCGTCGAGTTGCGCGTCGGGGATCTTTGTCAATCCAAACGCAATCAGTCGCCCGCAGGCCAGGCCGACGAACCCGCCTACAACACAGAGCGTGACGGCCTCGAGAAGGAACTGCAAGAGAATCGCATTGGGCGTCGCGCCGACTGCCTTCCGAAGTCCGATCTCGCGCGTCCGCTCACTCACGCTGACGAGCATGATGTTCATGATGCCAATGCCACCGACGAGCAGCGAGATCCCAACGATGCCGCCCGCGATCGCAGTGATGCCAGACGCGAGCGTCTTGAATTGTTGGATGAATCGATCGATGGCTTCCACTTGGAATGATTCCGTGTCGCCAGCAGGAATCCCTCGCGCCTTGCGAAGAATCCAACGCATTTCCGCGACGCCTTCATCCGCGAGCTCTGGGCTCTTCAAGAGTGCTTCAATGCGCAGGAAGTAATCCCTCGGCTGAAACTTCTCCGCAACACTGAACGGAACAAAGATCTCGGCGGAACTCGTGTTCATGCCAAAGAATCGCGACTGCACCGTTTCGATAATGCCGACGATCAGAAATCTTCGTCCGCCGAGCATGATGAATTGACCCAC